>Ga0207991_1000189_pt1 | contig 42409 bp, 31 predicted proteins | sample ETN07SmetaG_FD_185786 | JGI IMG/M metagenome (GOLD analysis project Ga0207991, IMG submission 185786) | Marine microbial and viral communities from oxygen minimum zone, Eastern Pacific Ocean - ETNP2014F14-07SV275 (SPAdes) (version 2) | ecosystem: Environmental > Aquatic > Marine > Oceanic ...
CTTTCGTCTAACCACCAGGTTTTGTTCGGAGCTTCGCCTGCACCCTTAACTGGAACAACTTCGCCAAAGATAGGAATACTGGTGGGAACACCCTTAGCACCAGCAAGGTCTGTGATTTTTATTAAAGGCTCATTCCAATTATGTAGTGCTAAATCAAAGGTACTGTTGTGCACGGGCATCATGACACTAGCTTGAATATCAATATGGGCTTGCAAGCTCTCTTCAGGCAGCATGTGAATGTCAGACCATAGCTCGTTGTACGCGCCGGTTTCAATCATCGATAAATCAAACGGACCGTACTTTTCACCAATAGCTTTAAATCCGTCAAAATAGCCCGAGTCACCGCTGTAAAAGATATTGGTATTTGCAGACTTGATAACCCAACTTGCCCAAAGAGTTTCGTCTCTATCAAATAAACCTCGTCCTGAGAAATGCTGAGACGGTGTGGCCACTATTTCAATGTCGCTCACTTTTGTACTTTGCCACCAATTTAGCTCAACAACTTTATTTGCATCCACACCCCAGTCACGCAAATGATTGCCTACTTTTAGCGGTGTAATAAACACGTCGACTTTGTTTTTTAGTATTTCAATACTGCCCTTATCTAAATGGTCGTAATGATCGTGACTTATGATAACGGCATCTAATTTAGGCAAGTCTTCCAGTGAAATTGGCGCTTGGTGAAAACGCTTGGGTCCCATCCATTGAACGGGAGAAGCACGCTCACTAAAGACCGGATCGATCAATATATAACGCTCGGCAAGTTTCAATAGGGTAGTAGAGTGGCCCAGCTTTATCACGCTGTCTTCTGCAACTGCGTCAAGCATTTGTGGTGTAAGTGCCGACACGGGTATGTCAAACGTTGGCGTTGCAGCATCTCTATTGTCACGAAAATACGCTTTGGTGACTTTCCACATGTCTCGCCACGTCGTTTTATATTCAATATGAGTATTAGTGAATTTTTCAGGTTGCGACGCGCTTGCAGCAAGGGTGTTTGAAGAACCACAGAAAGATGTCATAAATAAAACTCCAACAAGAAAGCGTGTGCGATTAAAAACGGGCATGCTCTCACCTTAAATAAAAAGTATACTGCACAGTGTAGTTTACCCATAATAAACTAATTTTGTTAAAAGTAAACTGGTGGGTGTAGTTTTTGTTGAGAAGGATAGATTGCAGCTAAGTGATAGTATGCAGCCAGCATGAGTAGACTCTCCTCATGCTGGCTGTTAACAATATTAGGTCCGCACCGTTATTGCGCTACCTACACGAACTAGCGCACAACTAATCGAATTTGTTGTGCGTACTTTTTATTCTGACTTTATACCGTGGAACGTACAGTGCAGCACAGGCAATATAAGCAGTGTAAGTACGGTGGCAACGGTCAGACCAAATACAATAACAACTGCCATTGACGCGAAGAACGCATCAGAAAACAGCGGGATCATACCCAGTATGGTGGTGATGGCTGCCATTGAAACGGGACGTACACGAGATACTGACGCGGCTACTACGGCATCGAATGCGCCACTGTTACCCTTTGCCTGTACGTTTATTTCTTCCATTAATACGATCCCGTTTTTAAGCACCATACCAATAAGGCTTAAGCTGCCGAGCAGTGCCATGAATGTAAAGGGTGCACCAACTAACACCAAGCCGCCAATAATGCCGATAGTGGTGAGGGGAATTACGCCCCATATCGCTAACGCCTGACGAAGCTTGCCAAACAGCAAAACGGTGATAATGAACATACCTAATATACCAATAGGCATACTTGCAAATAGGGCGCTTTGCGCGTCTGTTGATGTCTCGTATTCGCCGCCCCATTCAATGTGGTACCCATCAGGCAGTTTAAGCTCTTCTACAAGAGGGCGAACTTTAGCTTGCACGCTCGCAGCCGTCTCACCGGATAAAGGCATGGGCTCTGCATAAACCGCCAGCATCCGCACCCGGTTGCGGCGTTTGATGATAGGGTTATCAAGCGATACATCCACATTGCTGATAACATCAGCCATGCTTATATATTTACCTTGTTCTTGGCTCCATACGTTGAGTGAGGCGAGGTTATCTATGTCATAGCGCTGGTTTGGATCGTTGCGCATGACAATAGGTATTAAATCGCTACCTTCGCGGTAAAGGCCCACAGTTTCACCTTCATTGTTCAGTAAAAATGCGGTGTGAACGGCATCTCGCGTTACGCCGATACGCCTGGCTTGTTCTTCCAGAAACACAGGTTCAACAAATGGGACTTTGTTGCTCCACGATAGCCGCACGCTGTCCATGGTTTTCTCTGCTTGAAATATGGCTTCAATGTCGCTGCTTATCTCACGCAAAACTTCAGGCTCTGGCCCGTAGATTCTCGCTTCAATTGCCGCTTTTGCAGAAGGGCCTACTTGAAGTGCTTTTACCTTGTATTGCACATTAGGGAAGTCTTCTCGCACCAGCTCGATAATTTCTCGCATACGAGCATCACGAGACTCAACCGTATCAGTTTCAACGATAAGCTGACCATAACTGGCATATCTGTCTTCTGGCGCATAGGTGAGGGTAAGGCGCTGTGCTCCACCGCCAATAACGCTTGTTACGTTGGCGATATTCTCCATGCCTAATACGTCGTCTTCTAAGCGACGAATAGACTGCTCGGTGGTTAAGATGTCGCTACCTTCAGGCAACCACAAATCGACGAAAAACAGCGGTGTGGAGGAATCTGGGAAAAATGCATTTTTTACAAATTTACCTGACGCCATGCTGCCTACTAATGCAACAAGTACTAGTACAATTGTCACGTAACGATGATTGATAGCAGCAGTAAGCACACGCTTGTATACCGTAAAAATAATGCCCTTATATGGGTCGTCATCTTCGTCATTAGCACCGCGCTCTTTTTCAGTTTTAAACAGTAAGTCGAAAAAGAAGGGGGTAATAGTAAGTGCGGTGATCCAACTTAAGAAAAGCGAAAAGCACAGTACCCAGAAGAGGGAGCCGACGAATTCACCTGTGGCATCTGGCGATAGACCAATTGGCGCAAAAGCGGTGATGGCAATCACAGTGGCGCCAAGCAGCGGCAACCCATTTTGCGACACCACGTCTTTTGCCGCCTGAAGCTTGGTTTGCCCTTTTCTCACACCAATTAGCATGCCTTCGGTTACCACGATGGCGTTGTCGACCAACATGCCAAGAGCAATAATAAGCGCGCCCAAAGAGATTTTTTGCAACTCAATGCCTTTTACCGACATCAATATAAAGGTGCCGAGAATGGTAAGCACAAGAATGAGCCCCATCAGAACGCCACTGCGCCAGCCCATGAAAAGTAGCAGCACGAAAATAACGATGGCCACGGCTTCAACAAGGTTGATAAGAAAGCCAGTTACAGAATCGTCGACCACTGTGGGCTGGTTGTAAACGGTATCCAGCGTCATACCTAGGGGCATACGCTGCTCTAGCTCGGCAATTTTGCTATCAAGTCGTTTACCTACATCAACTACATTTACCGCCGACGCGAACGACACACCAATTGACAGAGCCGGCGTGCCAGAACTGTGATAAAGGATTGAAGGGGTATCGTTAAGCTTGCGCTCAATAGTCGCAATATCTGTTAAGCGAATAAGGCCGCTTGCAGGTGAGCCAATCACCACCTGACCTAACGCTTCTAGGTTATCAAATTCGCCAGTGGGCTGTATGGACAGGCGCTTGCCCTGAACCTTAATCGACCCCGCGTTGCCCACTACGTTCTGCGCGGTTAAAAGGCCTGCAATGGATTCTGCAGAAACGTTTAGGGTTTTCATTTTATCGTGATCTAACGACACAATAATTTGTTCATTAACGGTACCGGCAATAGATACCTTTTTTACACCATCAACAAGCTGGATCTCTCGCTGCATTAAATCTGCAAAGTCTTCCATTTGCTTAAGGGAGTAGTCTTCGCTTTTAAGAGTAAGCAGCAGGCCAAAAACGTCACCAAAGTCATCATTCACAATCGAGGTGCTGGTACCAGGTGGCAGTGATGCTTGTGCATCGCCCACTTTACGGCGCAAGTTGTCCCAGTATTGCTCTAGGTCCTTGGCCTGAACACTACTTTTAAGCTCAACGGTAATTTGCGATAACCCAACCATGTTTACTGAGCTAATTCGTTTCACATTGGGTATACGCTGAATCGCCTTTTCAAGCTGCAGCGTCACTTCTTCCTCAACTTGCTCAGGCGTTGCCCCTGGGTATTGAGTAATAACCAGAGCATTTCTAATGGTGAATTCGGGAAACTCTAGCTGACCTAAGCCAAGAAAAGTCACAATGCCGCCAACACCCAAGATGATGGCGACCATCCAGCTTATGACTTTTTGACGAAAGAAATATTCGACCATAATTTACAGGCCTCCTTCTTTCGTCCACTCAGTAACAGATTGGCTTTCTTTTACAAGGTGAGCACCAGCAGCAACAATTTTATCATCATCGTTTAGCGGGCCTTCAACTAACAAGCCGTTAGAAATACCACGGGCGATCATCACTTCTACCGCTTCGACCGTGCCTTTCTTTTTGTCGTCTTCATTTGGTTTAAAACGCCATACTATGGCCTTGTCCGGTTCTGCATTGTCGGTAACCACCGCACCAAAAGGCACCAGCCAAAGCTTCGCGTTAGACTCAATGAGTTTCGACATATCAAGTAATACGGTGGCGCTCATGCCCGCTAGAACATTGATGTCGTCTGGTTCTGGCAGAGTAATTGTTACCTCATAGCTAAGCTCGCCTTGTCGCGTGGTGCTTTCGTGATCCTTATACATGGCCGCGTAACGCTTGTCTGGCATACCTGAAAAGCTCACCCATGCCATTTCAGATGTACGATTTTCATGGGCTCGTGAGCGATCAATCATACGCATTTTTTGCTCTGGCAATTGAAACGTAACGTCGATTGCACCAGGCATATGAAGCTCGGCAATGGTTTGCTGCGGTACAATGACTTGGTAATTTTCAACAGGAACAGACGCTATAAGCCCCGCAAACGGTGCGCGAAGCTCCGTATAGCTTAGCTGGTCCTGTGCGTTGGTCAGACTGGCTTTAGCGGCTAAAAAATTGGCTTTCGCTTCATCGAAAGTAGAGCGGCTTACCGCGCCTTTTTCAACGGAAGCCTCCATGCGTTCAAACATAGCCGATGACACGTCAAACTGAGACTGAGCGGTGGCTAACTGTGCTTTCGCGTCTCTATCATCAAGTCTAGCGATAAGCTGGTTCTCTTTAACTTCTTCACCAGCTTTTACTTTGAGTTCTTGGAGTTTGCCGCCGATGCGAAACGAAAGGTTCGAATATTCAGCCGCTTCCACTTGCCCCGGGAATTTAGCGATGGTTTCGTCTGAGTGCTGCACTTTATAAAGCGTTACCGGTGTTGATGAGACTGCCTTGGGTGGCGTGGGGGCTTCCTCACACGCACTTAATCCAGCGAGTGCAGTAAATACCATCACAGTGCGCAGGGCTAAGCTGTGAAAGAGACTTTTTTCAGACAACATGGTAACTCTCCATTTAAATAGACCACTTTTTATTCCCACTAAGGCAATGGGTTATCTTGTACAAGGCGCGTGTTAACTTTTGAACGTGAAAGATAAAAAGCCAATATACGACAAGTTTGATTTACATACAGGTTATAGCGCTTTTTTCCCTTTTCGATCAGCTTTTTGTTTATTTTTACAAGGCGATAGTATGCTACCGCCCATAAATATTCGTAAGTGTCCGGTCACTATCAGACAATTACCCTCTCGAAATACCGCCGGCTAGCTCACAATTCACCCTAATCAGGGTTTTCATCGGGCGCGAGGTTTTCAGCATAGCCTTTCGGTGGTGGCGTCCAGCCACGCATTTTCGAATGCTTGTCGTGTAAATCTGCTTTTAGCGCATTTTCGATTAGCGACTCAAGTTCAATAAAGAGTTTCAGATAATTATTGTCTACTCGTTCTCCGCTGGCCTCATCCGCCCACGCGTGATACAGCACATCGTTTTGCTGAGCCTCAATATTTTTATACGCCATTTTTTGCCGTTCAACTTGGAAAGGGTGAATATTGAGTGAGCGAAGTGCCTCTGCGCCCATTTCAAGAGCGCTGTGGTACGTTTCTGATACCACAAAATCTGCACCCAACTGGCGCAAGCGATACCCATGACCGCGGTCAAAGGCACGGGCAAGCACTTTAATGTTAGGAAATGCGTGCTTGGCGTATTTCACCATTTCGGCAGCGGTTTCTTTATCGTCTATAGCAATAACTAGTAACGATGCTTCATGGGCGCCAGCAGTATGCAAAATGTCTGGTTTGGATGCATCGCCAAAATAGGCTTTGGTGCCAATCCGTCTGATAAGGTCTATTTGCTCAGAGCGAATATCAAGCACAACGGTATTTACATCGTTGGCCACTAAAAGACGGTTAATGATTTGTCCAAAGCGCCCAATTCCAGCAATAACGACGGTGCCTTTCTCGTCAATTTCATCTTCAGCTCGCTGTGATTTCGCATTTTTGTAGCGAGGAATGATGGCCTTGTCGAAAAGAATAAAAAGTCCTGGCGTTAGGAACATTGAAATGGCAACAACAAGCGAGAGAACAGAAATAATGTCGCTAGGAAGCACATAGTTTTGCGAGGCAAAACTTAATAGCACAAAGCCAAATTCACCCGCCTGAGCAAGGCTTAGTGTGAACAGCCATTTGTTAGTGCCTTTTATTTTAAAAATTAAGGCGATGATAAACAGCACAATGGCTTTCACAAGCATAACAGCTACGGTTAGCCCTGCTATTAGCATTGGGCTCTCACTAATTACAGAGAAGTTAATGCCAGCGCCTACCGTAATAAAAAAGAGGCCTAACAATAAGCCTTTAAACGGCTCGATATTAGCTTCAAGTTCATGTCTGAATTCACTGTTTGCCAAAACTACACCAGCCAAGAATGCACCAAGGGCGGGAGAGAGACCTACAAGTCCCATTAGTGCTGCAATTCCTATAATGAGCATGAGCGCAGTGGCGGTAAAAATTTCCCGTAAACCCGACGCAGCAACAAACTTAAATAAGGGGCGACTTAAGTAGTGTCCTCCGATGGTTAAAAAGGCAATTGAGCTAATGATCACGAGACCTGAAGCCCAAGGGGCAAGCCCTTCAACTAAATTAAAGCTATCGTGTGACCCTGTATCGCCGCCATGTGCATTTCCTGCTTCGACCAGTTCGGGTATGGCAAGGAGGGGGATAAGCGCAAGCATGGGAATAACCGCGATATCCTGAAACAGCAGTACAGAAAAAGCGCTTTTGCCTCCTTCCGTTTTTTGCAGCCCTTTTTCTTGCAACGTTTGTAAAACAATGGCGGTTGAAGAAAGGGCGAATATAAGGCCTATTGTAAGGGCAATGCTAAAAGGCTGAGCAAGCAATATGGCTACGCCTGTGATAAGGGCGGTGGTTAACGCTAACTGAAGGCCGCCCAATCCCATTAGTTTTGACTTCATCGCCCACAGCGAGCGAGGCTCTAGTTCTAGCCCAACCAAAAACAGCATCATGACTACACCGAATTCAGCAAAATGTTGAATGGCAACAGTTTCGTCACCAACAAGGCCAAATATCGGGCCAATCACTAGCCCTGCTATTAAATAGCCTAGTACAGACCCTAATCCAAGACGCTTCGCAATGGGCACTGCAATTACGGCGGCGACCAGATAGATAAATGCATATAAGAAATAGCCAGTCACGTTACTCTCCTTGCGATGTACAAAGGTCTGCGAGATTCTCGATGTGCTTTGCTTTTTCTAGATTCAGGGTGTTAGTGGTCAATTTGTTTAGCAAGGTTGTCCACTTGCCTCTATGTTCAGCAACGCGATGCTCTTCTTGCGCAGTACGAGAGCCAAAGATCGCAAAAGGAGCAATGTAGGTCATGTGCGTGATCTGAGCCATTTGCTCTAAAGGCTGGAGCAGTTGCCTGATGGTGTAATGATTAAAGCCATCAGTTTGATAGGCTTCTTCCTTACCGCCTGCACTTAATGCGCAAAGAAATAATTTATCTTTAAGTGCAGTGCCTTCATGCCCATAGGCAAAACCATATTCCAACACTAAATCTTGCCATTCTTTTAAGATTGAAGGTGTGGAATACCAGTAAAGTGGAAACAGAAAAACAACGACATCGTGATCGATTAAACGCTGCTGCTCCCGTTCAATATCAATATTGAAATCTGGATACTCTGCATACAAGTCAACAGCAGTAACGTGTTTATTCATTTTTGCTTCGTGAAAAAGCGGCACATTTACTTCTGAACGGGTTTGCGCGGGGTGGGCAAAGAGAACCAGTACTTTCTTACTTTTCTTAGCGCTCTCTACATTGCTTTCAATGATGTTCTCGTCAGTCATACATTTCTACTCAGTGCTACAGCCAGCTCTCGTTGAGCGATAAGGAGCCGTTGATTTTTGATGTGCAAAACACGGCAAAGGTCAAAAGACCCTAGGTTATTCATTAATTCAATCTGTACGTTTAGAGCAAATAAGAATGTGTTTTTCCTCAAAGTTATAAGGTTACTAATATTTATTAGGTTGAAAAAAGTAACCTGATTACCATTATGTACTCACGTATAAAAACAGCTTCTAATAGAAGCGTCGACGGAACACTATTTTTAACTTTTGCTTAGAACAGTATAAACATGAAAACACCAGTAAAAACACTCGCACTTGCATTATCTTTACTTTCTCCCCTTGTTTCTCTTTCTACTCAAGCCCTGCCGCAAGGAAGTGAGCTTAAAGCTGGGGCTGCGGTATGGAACTTGTTTGATGACGCAGACCGTTACGCATTGCATGTGGCTTATGTTCACAAACCGCTCGAATCATTTTACGGAATTCGACCAACAGTTCTCTTGGTAAACGCAGATCAAGGCCAACATTACTTCGCAGCGGGGTTGGCAAAAGATGTCTACAAATACAATGACTTTTCAGTACGCGTTGCCTTTCACGCGGGCATTGTTGATGAATCTGAAAATTTAGGCGACACCATTGAGTTCTATTCATCACTTTCCGGACTCTACAATTTCTCTGAATCTTTTTCGCTAGAAGCTGAAATTGGCCATATTTCTAACGGTGGGCTAGGGGACACGAACCCTGGTTCAGAATCTTTTGTATTGAGCGCTCACTACCATTTCTAATCTCGCCTAAACAAGCAATGCCTACTTCGTTCGTTGAACAGCCCGCTTAAAACGCGGGCTGTTCATTTTTGGCAAAGACTTTTTTAACTTAACTTTCTGTCGGGCAAGGTGCGCCGCCGTTAATCCAAACCGACATTGCCTTAGCAAACTGTGCATGTGTCCCAGGAGCAGGTGTTCTGCCTGGGCCGGGGTTCCATGCCCATCTCACTAATGGATCATCACTGACATGATGCTCAAATTCTTTTTTAAACGTTTTCATGTCATCTCTTCCCCCACGTTGAGCAAGAAAAGAGTTCAAACGCGGGTTTAACCAATTGTTGCATAATTTTGAGGGTGTCATGTCGCTGCCAATAATCATGGTAGGAGGCGGCATGTGCCACACGAAACCTGGCATAAGGTCGTTTGCTGCACCAGGCGGCCTGCCGGGTTCACGCGCATTTTCATCTTGGTGACATCCGCGGCAGTTTACGGGGTGCGTTTCGCCAACCTGAACAAACTTTCCATCTTGCACCGCCATTTTCAAGTTATTCACAGAGGTAATGTTCATAGGGTGGGGGACGCTGTTGTCGCCCACTGTCGGTCGGTGAGCGCCATCTTCAATAACACCATGACAGTTCACACACCGTGGATGTGTTGCTACATCGAACAAGTAGTTAAATGCTGTCGTTGGGTTAGGGTCTTGCTCATAAGCCTCAAAAGCAGGCGTTGAGTTAGCTGCTTTTGAAGTATTAGCGGTCAAATTATTATGGTCGCTATCGTCATTTTTATTTGCAATACACCCACTCAGGACGAATGATGAGAGAGCACCAATTAATAGGACTGTTATCATTTTCATCATACTGCCCTCATGCTTTTAGTGCTGCGGTAACGTGTTGAGCAAGCATGGGCAAATGACGTAGCCGTACACCAATAGCTTGGTACACGGCATTGCCGATAGCCGGCGCGACACCAATAACGCCTGGTTCACCCAGTCCTACTGGAAACTCCTCACTTTCAACAAGTTCAATATCCATCTCTGGGACATCGTTCATACGTAGAGGAAGGTAGGTATGTAAGTTTGTTTTTGAAACCTGACCGTTTTTCACTTCGTTATGTTCAAACAGTGCCAAGCTCAGTCCCCACAGCAGTGAACCTTCAAGCTGTGCCATCGCGCCATCTGGATGAATAACAATACCAGCATCAGACACAACCCATAACTTCTTAACCGTTATCTTTCCAGTACGCTTATTAACGTGAACATGAGCTGCAGTCGCGAGCCAAGCTGGCATAGTGCGTTCTTGACCTGCACTTACGCTATAGCCAATGCCTTCATCAGCACCAAGTTTAACTTTCGCCGTCTTTTTCTTAAGAATTTCAAGCGTATTGGCAAGTCGTGTGGCACCGCCGACACTTTCAGGCGCTTTGCCCCCTTGTTTACCTTTACCATCTAACATAGCAAGTCTGAAGTCGACGGGGTCTTTGTTGGCTTTCACTGCCACTTCGTCAATAAATGATTCTAAGCCCCATACAATCCAACCTTGACCTACCGAACGCAGCCAACCTGGCGTAAACGTATCTTGCGCTACCTTATTGTTAACCGCGCGTGCGCGATGGTGAGACATGGTGTACCAGTGGTCGGCACCAGATGCCGAAAACATATCGACTTTCCCTTCACCGTTTACTCCTGGTGCTAGAAATCCTGGTGCCATTTTTAGTGTTGGCCAGCCTGCCGCTAGCGCATGCTCCATGCCTAAAAACTGATTATTTTCATCGAACGACGCATTAAACAGTGAAGTAGAGGCAGAGCGGGGTTGATCAAATAATGTATCATCCGGGCGCATGAATACCAGTTTGACTGGCTGGCCAGCAGCTTTAGCTGTAAGCAAAGCAGGAACAACCCAATCACCAAAAAGGCGTCGCCCAAAGCCACCGCCAAGATAATACTGGTGAAGGACCACATCACTTTCTGGGACCTCTGCGGCTTTAGCTACAGTAGGAAGTGTTAGGCTCTGCCACTGGTTACCCGTATGTATATGCCATTTACCACCTTTAAATTCAGCAATGGCGTTAAGTGGTTCTAGCTGGAAATGATTGGCAGTCGCTGTGGTGTATAAAGCTTCAATGGTTTGTGCCGCTTGTGTTTGCGCCAGCTCTATATTTCCTTCGTCTACAAAAACGGTGCCTTCCTTACGATCGCGTACAATTCTCTCGCCTTCTTTTTGTATATCAGCTTCAGAAACATTAGCGGTTTTACCGGCGTTATAGCCGACTTTCACCATATCAACGGCTTTAATCGCTGTGGGGTAGTCTGTAGCCAATACAGTGACCCAGCCTTCGATGGTACCGCTCGGATCGGTAAGCACTTTATAACCTTTATATCCCGGTAGACTCTTAGCCTTACTGTCGTCGACATTTGTTACTGTACTGCCATAACGAGTCGGAGGCAGAATGGGGCGTGCATAAAGCATGTTTTCCACTTCAACATCAATACCGTATACCGCAGTACCGTTAGTTTTAGGCGGAATGTCGAGAGCCTTGTAGTCTGCATTAACGCCAATAAGGTGGCGTTTTTTTCCCGGCTTAATCGGCAGTTCCGCAAGCTCATCTGCACTGAATGTTTTGTCTACTTTGCCATTCGCTACGATATCGCCATAGCTAATTTTCTTGTTACCTGAGATAACAAAGCCTTTTTCTGCTTTACAACTATCGCCAGGCACGCCAAGTAGCTTCGCACCTGCATCAATTAACACCATGCGGCCAGCGGCGCCCGCCTGAGACATGGGCTTGTAGGTATGGAAAATTGACCAAGAGCCGCCTGTTACCATGTAGCCCCATTTCGGGTCTGTATCAACGTGCACTATAGACACTTTCTCCCAGTCGCACTCAAGCTCATCAGCCAAGATTCTAGCGATTGGCGTGCCGATATGCTGACCCATTTCCGCTTTGGCTATGTTGACGGTAACGTTGCCATCTGTATCCATTTCAAACCAAATATTTGGAGAAAACTTTTTGGTTTCAATACTTTCTTTTGCCGACAGCAGGGATGGAACAACGGCAGCACCAAATGCCATGAATAAAGACGTTTTCACTGATCCAACCATGAAAGAACGGCGAGATAAGTTGATCATGTCTTTCTTTTCTTGAGAGATATTTTTCATGCTCATGCGCTTTCCCCTTCTGATGAAGCGGTTGGATCAAAGTATTGAACGGAAGACGTTGCAGCGCGCTTAATCGCCTTTTTTATGCGCGCGTAAGCCATACAGCGACAATAATTTGTGCTCATGTGATTAACGATATCTTGGTCGCTCGGGTTTGGATTTCTGTCTAGCAATGTCGCCGCCTGCATGATTTGGCCAGACTGGCAATAGCCACACTGAGGAACCTGCTCTTCTACCCAAGCAGATTGCAGCGGATGCGCGTTGTTGAAGCTTTCAATAGTGTTTACGTTCTTATCTTTAGCTAACGAAACGGGATAGGAGCAAGAGCGAATAGCGTTACCATCAATATGTACCGTGCATGCGCCACACATCGCTACACCGCACCCAAACTTGGTACCTTTTAGTCCAAATTCATCGCGTATTACCCAAACGAGAGGCGTATCTGATGCAGCATCTGTCTGCACTCTTTTTCCATTTAACGTAAATTCAATCATGGTTTGTGTCACCGTGAAGTTAATGTTTAATATGCTCTCGCCAAGGCGCTGTACTTGGTTTGAACGGTCTGTTTTGCCTGTTTTAATTGGTATTATTAAAATCTGGCCGCGTTGGCTCTCCCTTTAATAACCGCTCACTCCATAGACGCCCGAATGAACCTTTCGAATTGGAGTTAGACTAATTAACTAAAGGTATACTAGAGGCCAAACTTGCTTATGTGGTCTATTTTAGTTACCTTGTTCAAACAAACAATTAGTATACTTTTAGTAACTAGGTGGCTTTTTTAGGAAAATAGATGGAAAGTGAAATAAAAACAGACGCTAAGGGTAGAAAAACCGTTCTAAATACTTGTACAGAGCCTTGTGCTATAGAGCGTGGAATGCGCCTAATTGGTGGAAAGTGGACGGGTTCTATTATTTATCATCTCAAAGATGAGCCTGTTAGATTTAACGACCTGTGTAGAATGCTTGGCGGCGCCAGCCGGAAGATGGTCGATCAGCGCCTTAAAGAGCTGGAAAACAACGGTATGGTGATCCGCAACGTTATCGACTCTCGTCCAATTGCGGTTGCTTATAGTCTCACCGAGTTTGGGCGCTCAGCGCTAGATATTCTTGAACAGCTAAGAGTCTGGTCTGAAAACCACACGAATGATTAAATACCGCTAGCGGTGAGCATTTATCTCACCGCATTTGCTTTATAAAGCGCTAGACCGACACTAGCGGTAATCGAAGTACTTTTTCAACAAGCTCTCCGGCTTTTTCTTGGAAACCAACAAAGTGTTCAGTAGCTTCATGAGCATCAAGGGCATCCTGAGATTGCCATTTCTCCGTAATAACAAACACACCCTCTTCACTTGCATGTAGGTCATACATCACTGCGCCGACTTCTTCTCGGCTTGATTTAACCAAGGGTAACAATGCGTCTAAAAGTGCATCTTGTTGGTTTGGTTGAGAATAGATTACGACTGAAAACTCGATCATTTTACTGTCCTATTGAGAAAAAACGCTAACATAGGCAACTAACGGAGTAATGGTTAGCGTTTAAAGCTGACTAGCAACTTTTTTCAGGTGAAAAGCAATCTCCACCATCAAATGCCTTTTACCGCTATGTCGCAGTTAGACGCTATCTAAGCCTTTTTCTTAGATGCATTTTTTAGCGAATGAAAAAAGTTAATCTATAATGGCTTATACTAAAGTATAAAAGGGTGCTCATTATCCTTTGAGTGCCACCTCTTGAGGCGACGGAATGCAATTACCGAACGGGGCGATGCCCTATGTTTGAAAAAACTTTTCACTTTTGTCCTGTTGGGCTCGCTCACGTAAGCGTGGATGGAAGCTTTATACGTGTAAATAAGCGACTGTGTGATTTTTTAGGATATTCTGATGAAGAACTAACGACGTTAACCTTTCAAGAATTAACTGCGCCAGATTATCTTGATGAAGATCTAAGTTACTTAGAGCGCCTGATGGCAGGTGATATCGATGACTATGCGATTGAAAAGCGATATGTAAGGCGCGATGGCGAGCAAGTTTGGGCGAAGTTAACAGTGTCTTTAGTAAGAGATCAGCGCGGCAACCCAGACTATTTTATTTCTATTGTGGAAGATATCGACGAGAAAAAGCGCATCCAGTCTGAGCTCTTTCAAGTTGATGCCTTGTTTAGCAAAATTGTTAGCGCATTTTCTGATAGAACGTTTATATGGGTTGCGACGCCAGACTTGTCTAAACTGCAATACGTTAACGATGGCTATTCAAACATATTCGGTCGCAACGAGTACGAACTTTACTGTAACCCTATGAGCTTTATTGATCATGTACATGAAGATGATAAAGCACGGGTGTTAAAACTGTTCAGTCAACGCCCTTTGCAGAATTGGGATATTCAATATCGTATATACGACTCGAAAGGCGAAGTGAAGTACCTTCACGATCGCGGAAGCTTGATATTTGACGACCGTGAAATGCAGTCGCTTATTTTAGGTACGGCCGACGATATAACAAGAGAGAAAACACAGCAGCAAGCTCTGATGAGCGCCGTCACTAAATTAGAGCACCTGTCGAAAACCGACTCGCTCACTGGACTTGCCAATAGGAGAGAGATATTTAGCCAGTTAAGTGACGAAATTTCTCGTATGGATCGTGGCCAACAAACGTCAACGCTTGTTTATATAGACTTAAACAAATTCAAAGAAATTAACGATAAATATGGTCATAAGGTAGGAGACAAGGCGCTTGTTGAGTTCTCTGAAAGAATGAGTAATTTGCTGCGTGATAGTGATAGATTCGGTCGTATTGGAGGAGATGAATTTGTCATCTTGCTCTATGGCACGGGTGAAAAGGAAACGGAAGCTTTTTTTAATAGGGTTGCCCAAAGCGACTTTGAAGTTAATGTAGATGGCAATAAGGTAGTACCAATTGGCTTCAGTGTTGGCTGGGTTGAGTGGAGCGAAGGGATTGAAACCGTGCAGGAGTGGCTAGATAAGGCCGATGAGGTAATGTACGGAAAAAAGCGTTATCAGCAAGTTTTAACCGCGATTGATAAAGCGATGTAGACAGCTATTCCTGAGACTCGATATCTACATCGCTTTCGCCATTCTATTTTTGTCTTTGAGCGAACCAGCGCGCTATTTCCTGACGCTCTTCGTCTGTCATTTTTGTCTTGTTTAAAAATGGCATGTCTTTGGTCACAGTGGTTCTTCGAACCACTTGTGGCGCAAACCTTTCAATATCTTCCCATGTATCTAATACTACGCCTAAAGGCGCGACTTTAAAGATATCGTCGGTTGGCGTGCGCGAGTGGCAACCCACACAATGGGTTGTAATTAAGCTTACTACTCGCTCATTGCTTACTTCAGAACTCGCTTGGGCGACTGCATTGTTAGCCGTTACTTTTTTACCTACTTCATCGACAAGGCTCACATCTTCATGTCCTTCATTCGATGTATGTGATGGCGACTGTGGCCATGACACCCAAAGGGCGATTGCTAGCATGGCGACTGCGCCAGACACTAAAATACCAGGTTTAGTGGTGCCCACATGACGCAAGTTAAAGAAATGACGTATCCAAGCGGCAGCGGCCATTATCGCAATCAGTACCAGCCAATTTTGCGGGTGTTGATACGTCATGGGGTAATGATTTGAAATCATGATAAACAGCAGAGGCAGCGTAAAGTAGTTATTGTGTACCGAACGCAATTTAGCACTCGCACCCCAAGTAGGATCAATATCTTTCTTATCGGCTACAGCTGCTACCATTTTGCGCTGGTTCGGCATGATGTTGAAAAAGACATTCCCTGCCATGATAGTGCCAATAAGCGCACCAACGTGAATATAGGCACCGCGACCGCTAAACCACTGGGTAGACAGGTAGCTGACAATACAAACAAGCGCGACTAATCCAATACCGAAGGCAAGTGGATATTTTGCCAATGGGCTGCGACAAGCAAATTCGTATAAGGCTAGTCCGCCAAAGATTAACCCTAAACCTAAAGATATTGCCGTGGTCGGTGACATGGCGTTTACCGAAGGGTCGATAAGATAAGCGCTAGCACCAAAGTAATAAACAATTATGAGTAGTGCGAAGCCCGATAACCACGTGGTATAGGCTTCCCACTTAAACCAGTGCAGTGTTTCTGGCATTTTCTCTGGGCCATAGGCGTATTTTGCGACCTCATAAAAGCCGCCACCGTGAATAGCCCATAAGTCGCCTTTGATACCTTTGTCCTGTTTCCATTTAGGTGGCGTGCGTAGATTGTTATCCAACCAAATGAAGTAAAACGACGCGCCAATCCACGCTACACCCGCTACAACGTGGAACCAACGTACAAATAAACTTATCCAATCTAGCCACGGCATTATTGTTCTCCTTATTTAGGGCCAAAAGGCCCTACAGCAGCCTGTTATTAATGATGTTCTTTTTTATAGCGGCAGGTGCCGCTTATCCACGTTTGGTCGATAGCGCGGTCATCACCTAAAATACTCAAGGCAAAAAACACATCGTCAAAGTCCGCGTCTTCTTTTATTCTCAATTGTGTCAATTCGTCAAACCTAGGCTCAACAACGATAAAGTCAGCGGTGGTGCCTGGGTTTAAGTTGCCTATTTCATGATCAAGCGCATGAGCTACGGCCGCGCCTTGGGTCATAAGATAAAAGCCTTCTAACGGGCTGATGGGCTCGCTGCGCAATTGACTAACCTTGTATGCATCGCCGTAGGTTTTAAACATGTTAAACGTAGTGCCTGCACCCACATCGGTGGCCATAGCCACATGGACCTTGTTAGCACGCGCTGCGGTCATATCAAAAAGGCCACTTCCTAAAAACAGATTAGATGTAGGACAGAAGGCCACCGTAGCGCCGCTTTCGCCTAAGCGTGCCCATTCGTTGGGCGTAAGATGAATGCCATGGCCAAACACCGCACGTTCACGCACAAGGCTGTAGGTGTCATATACATCTAAATAGCCGTCCGATTTAGGGAATAAGCTCTTCACCCATGCAATCTCGTCTAAGTTCTCAGACAAGTGTGTTTGAATAAAAACGTCGGGATACTGCTTGGCAAGTTCCCCTAATGCAGCAAGCTGAGCTTCAGTACTGGTTGGCGCAAAACGGGGCGTTAGCGCATAGCGGTTGCGGCCCTTGTTATGCCAAGCTTCGATTAATTCTGCACTGTCAGCTTGTGCTGTGTCGGCGCAGTCATTAAGCGCACCAGGGCAATTCCTATCCATACATACTTTACCAGCCACAATTGCCATATCAATTTCGCTTGCTGCACTAAATAATGCGTGGCTACTGCTTTTATGAACCGTAGTAAAAACAAAACCTGTGGTAGTACCGTTCTTTAGCAATTGGCGCAAAAATACGTTAGCAATGGTTTTAGCGTGTTCACTGTCAGCAAACTGCATTTCTGTGGGAAACGTATAGTTTTCAAGCCAGCTCAACAGCTGTTCGCCATAATGAGCTATGCTCTGTGTTTGCGGATAATGCAGGTGGCTGTCTATTAAACCTGGCAAAATCCACTTGCCTGAAAAATCTGTCACAGTGGCAGCTGGGTAGCGCTTTGCTATCTCTTCAAATGTGCCAATGTCTTTTATTTCTTTATTGTCTACTAACAAACCACCGTCTTTGAATATAGCGATGTCATTATCGAACTGTGTAGTTTGGTTAGGAAAGTGCGCAATGCTTGCACGAAAAAGCTGCATGTTTGTTAGCTGCCCCTGTAGCTGCTGAAACCGAATGGAGAGATAAGAAGTGGCACATGATAATGGCCGCCATTCTCATCAAGTTCAAATGTAATATCAATGTGTGGGTAGAAACTTTTGCCATGCGTTTCTACAAGGTAAGGCTTGCAGTGAAAGCGCAGGGTATAAACGCCTGCGGCAAAACCGTCTTCAACGCCCCAGTTGTTAAAACGCCCGTCATTATCCGTCTCACCCGAAAGGGTGCTACCGTCAGGTAGTGTAAGTGTAAGGGCAATGCCTTGTGCTGGCTTACCTAATGTAGTGTCGAGTACGTGGCTAGAAAGCGTATTCATACTGTTTTCCTTAAAAACTATTCAATGCGTATTGACCATTTTTTTGAAAATACGGGGGTTAATCCAGCGCTTTGTTAATACGCAATAGGGTTATCTTTATTTGCTCTGCAGCAGCATTGGTAACCTCTTGCTGTGTGGTATTGGGTAGCCTAGCTTGTAATGCTTCTAACATAGTCTGCGCAGAAAGACCGGTGGCACAAATAATAAAGATAAACCCGTGCTTGTCTAAATAGGCGTGATTGGCTTCTTTTAACTGGCGTAAAACGGCCTCGGACGCGCTGGCTGTACCCGACTGCTCGCCCGCAGCAATGGCTTTGGTATTTGCAAACTTTTTGCGCAACGAATCAACGTCGCCAATCATGGGGTGTGCCGTAAAAGCTTCAAGGTAGTCGTCATCACTGCACTTGGCCCACGCGCTCTTCGCTTGATTAACAAGAGCATTCTTGTCGCTGTAGGGGCGTGCTTTTACCATTTGATAAACCCAGGTTTTCGCCGCGCAGCATTGCTCAAACCAAGATGACGCCTCTTCAGCGCTTAGCGTATTTAATTCTTTAAGTATCACTGATGGTGTCCTTTTCTTTGTGAAACGCTATAGCGGGTTTCTCACTGTATTTGTTACTGTTGCCTGCCGTTACTTCTTTTACATGAAGACGCTCGATAATTTGCGCAGTTATAGAAACGGCAACTTCAATTGGTTGCTTGCCAGGAATATCTCGGTTACCTATTGGCGTAAATAGCCTTGCCAGCGCGTTGTCGTCAAACCCACGCTGAGTCAGCTTGGTAATAAAGCGCTTTGCTTTGGTGTCTGAACCAATTAACCCAACAAAGGGGAGGGAAGGTTGCTTTAACGCCTGCTCTGTAATGCGATAGTCCAATTGATGATCGTGGGTGAGTATAATCAGCCAACTGTTCTCATCAAGGTGTCTAACTTCGCTCTCTGGTGCTTCTTCCACGACTTTGTGCACGTTGGCTGGCAAAGACGATGGAAACAGTTCCTCGCGACTGTCTATCCACGAAATGCGTACAGGCAATTGAGCCAAAATAGGCACCAGTGCTTTTGCAACATGGCCAGCACCAAAAATGGCGATGTGCTGCTGATGAACGTTACACACGTCAAATAGCACCTTTACTGCGCCGCCGCAGCACTGTCCTAAAGAACTGCTTAACGGGTAGCTGTGAAGTTCAGTGCATGCTTCGCCCTTTGCAAGGTACTCTCGTGCGCGGGCAATGGCATCAAACTCAAGGTGCCCGCCGCCAATGGTATCGATGCTTTGTGAAGCGGTAACCACCATTTTACTCCCGGGTTCACGAGGTGTAGAGCCTGCAGTGCCAACCACAGTCACAAGCACATAGCCTTCATTACGCGCTTGGCATTCGGCTATTCCCTCATACCAGTTTGTTGCACGAAATGATTGGGGCGCGCGAGATGACTTTGCTGCAGTGAGTGTCATAAAACACCGCCTCGACTGGAAGAATGCTGCATAGCACTTAGTGCATTTAACACCCGTTCTGGTGTGGCTGGTGTATCTAGTTGCGGATCAACTGTGTAGCCAGATAGGCTAGATATGGCGTCTTTAAGGGCGCACCACACTGAAATAGCCAGCATAAATGGTGGCTCGCCAACCGCTTTTGAGTGGTAAATGCTGTCTTCAGCGTTCTTTCTACCAAACAGCTTCACATTAAACTCTTTTGGCGTATCGCCAATAGCTGGAATTTTATAGGTCGCCATATTTTCACTTATCAGCTTACCCGCTTCATTCCATTTAAGGTCTTCTGTGGTAAGCCAACCCATACCTTGAATAAACGCGCCTTCTATTTGGCCAATATCAATGGCAGGGTTAAGACTGTTGCCAACATCGTGGAGTACGTTAACTTTATCTACCGTATATTCACCGGTAAGTGTATCGACAGAGACTTCGCTCATTGAGACGCCATAGGCAAAATAGAAAAACGGACGGCCTTCACCGGTGTCGCGGTTATACTGTAATTTTGGGGTTTTGTAGAAACCGCTTGAAGACAAAGATACACGAGCAAAATACGCTTGCTGCACAAGCTCGGTAAAGGTAATTTTGTGCTCATCCAATACCACGTGCTCATTAATGAATAGCACGTCGCCAGCGCGGTCCTCTAGACCTAAGCTTTTGGCAAAGCACTCGGCCAAACGGGCTTTTAGCGTAATACATGCATTTTGTACGGCTTTTCCGTTTAAGTCAGTGCCGCTTGAAGCTGCTGTTGGTGAAGTGTTAGGTACTTTGTCAGTGCGTGTTGCAGTGACTTCAATCATATCCAAATCTAGTCCAAATTCATTGGCTGCAATTTGGCCTATTTTGGTGTGAAGCCCTTGGCCCATTTCAGTACCACCATGGTTCACCTGAATACTACCATCAGTATAAATGTGCACTAAAGCGCCAGCTTGGTTTAAATGCTTCGCGGTAAATGAAATGCCAAACTTAACAGGCGTTAGCGCTAAACCTTTCTTAATCACCGGGCTTTCGCGGTTAAACGCTGCAATAGCTTCACGGCGCTGCCAATACTGAGCGGTTTCTTCTAGCTCGGCAATCATATCGGGCAGAAGGTTATGTTCTACCTTCATTCCATAGGGAGTCAGACTACCCGTCGTGGGGCCGTATAAATTACGTTTTCTTACCGATAGGGGGTCGCTGCCAATAGCACGGGCAATTTTATCAATCATGGCTTCAGCCATAATCATACCTTGCGGTCCGCCAAAACCTCGATAAGCGGTATGCGATACCATATTGGTTTGCAATCTGTGGCCAACAATGTCGCTATCACCTAAGAAATAACCGTTGTCCGCATGGAACATGGCTCTATCGACAATGGCGTCAGATAAATCAGGCGAGTGCCCACAAATACCATTGATTGTCATGCGGGTGGCTTCAATTTTACCTGTCTCGTCAAAGGCCACGTCGAACTCGTTTTCGAACGGGTGACGTTTGCCAGTAACATGCATATCGGTGAAGCGTGGTAAGCGAAGCTTAACCGCACATTGATTGCGCGATGCCAGCAGAGCCGCTATACAGGCCCATTGCGCGGCTTGCGTTTCTTTTCCGCCAAAGCCGCCGCCCATACGTCGCATGTCTACCATTACACGGTGCAATTTTACATCGAGCACTTCGGCAACGAGTTTTTGTACCTCACTGGGATGTTGACTAGACGTATAGATTTTCATGCGATCTTCTTCATCAGGGATCGCAAGGCTCACTTGTCCTTCTAAGTACATATGTTCCTGTCCACCAATACTGAGCGTGCCATGTGCTTGGTGGATCGCTTTTTCAAATGTACTTTCAACGCGGTCAGTATGTTGGCCAAACCGATGTAAGGGACGCACAAACGTTTGCTGCTGGTGGGCAGCTTCGGCACTAAGTATAGGTTTGGCTTCACTCACCTCTACTTTCCCTTTTAGCGCAGCTTGTCGGGCAAGGTTTACCGAAGTGGCAAGCACGGCAAACACAGGCTGACCGAAGAATTTGATTTCGCCATTAGCAAGTAACGGATCGCCTTCGAACACAGGTCCAATATCTTTATGGCCAGGCACGTCGTCAATCGTAACCACATCTACAACGCCTTCACTTTGGCGAACAGTGTCAAGATTTATCGAGTTAATCGTACCTTTTGCGCATTGGCTTACACCAACTGCAGCATAAAGAGTGCCTTGAGGTTCAATAACATCGTCAACATAGTTTGCGCTGCCTTGTACTTGGCGTGTTGCGCTCTCGTGTTTTTTAGATACATGAACGACACTTTGCTTGTCGTTTTGTTGCAGTGGATTACGGGCATCAATTAACTTACGCATGCTGCACCACCCGTGTTTCAATTTGGTTTGCTGTTTGGTTCTCTAACCAGAAGCGATGCCACAGGTTAGCTAAAACAGTTTTACGGTATTGGGCTGTAGCGCGCACATCATCGATAGGTGAAAATGCATCGAATAAGACTTGTTTGCCCAACGTTAAACATTCGTTGCTAGCGAACTGCTTACCTTTCAAAACGTTTTCTAACGCATTGCAGGTTGACGGAACTGCTGCTACACCACCAAAGCCACTGCTAATGGCTTCTACCTTGCCGTTGTTGAGTGTGACATTAAATACGGCGCATACTGCAGAAATATCATCTTCAAATCGTTTCGATATCTTATATGCAGCTAATGCTTGATTGGGCTGTTTCAATGGTATTTCTATTGCACTTATCCATTCATCTTTCGCCAGCATGGTCTCGCGATAGCCTGTGAAGAATGTGCTAATTGGGATCATACGAACGCTCTCGCCGTTATCTAAATGCAGTATGGCATTCAACGCGAGTAGTAACGGTGGCATATCACCAATAGGGGAAGCGTTAGCCACGTTACCGCCAATGGTAGCCTGATTGCGGATAGGCAACGAGGCAAATCGGGTAACAAGCTCAGCCACTTGCGGAAATGCATTTAGTAATAAAGGTGCCGCATCATTTAGCGGTACAGCTGCACCAAGAATAAGAGAATGCTCGCTTTTGGTGCATTGTTTTAGTGCATCAATATGCGTCACACTGATAAGCGTTTCTACATCTTTTAGCTGTTGCGTGAACTGAAGGCTTAAATCCGTGCTGCCAGCGACTAGCTGTGCAGTTGGATGCGCTTGAATCAGAGTCTTCAGTTCTTCGCGAGACGTTGGCGTATGGATATTGCCCGTACCAGTGGGTTTCTCACCAGATAATGACAGTAATGTAGAAAGGGTGGCAGCTTGGCGTGCAGTGAATTGATCATCAGGTGTTTGTTCGCACACCTCCATCGTAGCATCGATAATAGGGCGGTAGCCTGTGCAGCGACATAAGTTGCCTGATAAAGCGTGCAGCACATCGTCGCGATTTGGTTTTGTATTGCTGTGATATAAGGCAAACATCGACATGATAAAACCAGGTGTGCAAAAGCCACACTGAGAACCATGGTGATCAACTAACGCCTGCTGTACGGGGTGTAAGTGTTTACCATCGTTTAAATGCTCAACAAATAAAAGCTGCTTCCCATGAACTGCACTCATTAGCGTGATACAGCTATTCACCGTTCGATAATTAAGTTCTGCAGCGCTATTTGAAGAGGCTGGTTCCACAAGTACTACGGTACATGCACCACAGTCTCCTGCTGCACAGCCTTCTTTTGTGCCTGTTTTTTTGCGATGTTCGCGAATAAATTGTAGAAGGGTGAGGTCGGCCCGCGCTTCATTTAATTCAACGACATCGTTATTTATTAGAAAGCGAATCATACTCACACCTTCTTGTTATATTCATTCTTGTATTCATTAATATAGCTGTATTTTTTCAATAAAAGTAGACCATTTGGTCAATTTATTGCTTATAAAAAAAGGCCGAGTTCTAAAAGGCCATGATTTTGCGCAAATTTGATTGGAAAAAAAGAAGTGATACCTTTCTATTTTTCTTTTGCTAAGCACTACGTCGATTTGTTAATAAAGAATAAGGCAAGATTCGTGCAAGGTTTTGAACTATTCGCGTAATTCGTGTTTTAGTATGGTTAACACTCCCTGCATAGGGTATGTATGATCTATAAGAGCATAGCAACTCGTCGGCAATAAATGCTAACCTATCGAAAAGGCATGCAGCATTTATACTGCCCGTGCGCTTGCAAAGTAGATTGCAAAGGAATTTTAATAATAATGATGAAGGTAAAAAGCGCTGACGCTGGCGTTGGCGCTATGAACAGAAGAAAAATACTCCAAGCCGCTGAAAAATGTTTTGCACAGTTTGGCTTCAAAGGCACAGCAGTACAAAAAATTGCTGATGAAGCAGGACTTCCTAAGACTAACGTTTTGTATTATTTCAAAACAAAACAAGAGCTCTACGTAGCGGTACTAGAAGAAACCCTCTCGCTGTGGAACTCACGTTTTGATAAAGCCACAGTAGAAGACGACCCAGCCGAGGTACTCGCCAGTTATATCGCCGAGAAAATGGAAGTGTCGCGAACGCATCCAATGGCCTCTAAGATCTTTGCGATGGAAATTATCAATGGTGCACAAAACTTAAGTGGCTACTTTGATGAAGAGCATGCGCTTTGGATGAAAGGGCGACTTGCGGTTATTGATGCATGGGTAAAGGCCGGCAAACTGCCACCTGTTGAAGGGGAATACTTGCTTTACACAATCTGGGCGAGTACCCAGCACTATGCTGACTTCTCTGCGCAAATAACCCGTCTACGCGGTAAAAAGATGACAAAATCAGATTTTGAAGACGCTACAAAACAAGTGGTAAAACTCGTGCTCGGTGGCTGTGGGTTATCTGTGCCAGAAAACTTCGAGGTGTAGCATGACAGAGTCTGTTTACCCTCGTGATCTGATTGGTTATGGTCAACATGTACCTCACGCTAAGTGGCCGGGCGACGCAAAAATCGCGATTCAGTTCGTATTAAATTACGAGGAAGGTGGCGAAAATTGCGTGCTTCATGGTGACGAGGCGTCAGAAATATTCCTATCGGAAATTATCGGCGCACAAGCGTATAAAGATCGCCACCTCAGCATGGAGTCTATTTACGAATACGGCAGTCGTGCAGGGTTTTGGCGTTTACACCGTTTGCTTAATAAATACGACATTCCCGTTACTGTGTTTGGCGTCACTATGGCTATGCAACGACACCCTGACGCCGTAAAAGCCATGATGGATTCAGGTTGGGAAATCGCCAGCCACGCCATGCGCTGGGTGCATTATCAAGACATGGACGAAGAGCAAGAGCGTAAACAAATTGATGAGGCGATTATTCTTCATGAGCAGTTAACGGGCAGTAAACCTGTAGGTTGGTATACAGGAAGAACGAGTCCGAATACGCTGAAGTTGATTGCAGAGCGCGACGATATCTTATATTGCGCCGATTCATATGCTGACGACTTACCTTACTACGACTGCCATTACAGCAAGCCGTTATTAATGGTGCCGTACACATTAGACACCAATGATATGCGCTTTGCCACGCCTCAGGGCTTCAACAGTGGGGAACAGTTTTTCACCTACTTAAAAGATGCGTTTGACGTGTTGTATGAAGAAGGAGAAGAAGCGCCTAAGATGCTATCTATCGGCCTTCATAATCGCATAATAGGACGGCCTGCTCGACTCGCCGCACTTAAGCGCTTTATCGAGTACGTTAAGTCTCATGATAAAGTATGGCTAGCGACACGAGAGCAAATTGCCCGTCACTGGTTGGAGCTTCATCCTAAAGATGGTGGTGACAAGCCGCGTACGTAGCGTTTACAGTACGCCTACTATATTTGAAATACAGTAAAGTGAAGAGACGAAAGTGAAACAAATGGAGCGCTATCGCCTTCACTTAATAAAGGACAAAACCATGAAAACAAAACTAGCCATTATTGCCCTTGGGGCGCTAGCGCTGACAGCATGCTCAAAGCTGACTAAAGAAAACTATGATAACTAAGGGGCTGTTATCCTTTTCTGTGCAGTTTTGGTCTAAATGGAAGCCTTTTAATCGCGAAACAGTCCTGCAGGCCTAGTGGGCTAAGTTAAAGGGCTGTGACAAAGAGTAAAAGGCTTCCATGACGACCCCTCCGGGCAGCGCCTGTATGTCATCTATACTGCGTTGAATGTTTTCGATTTAGGCCCACTAGACCTTCAAACATCCTCCTTGTCTAGATGACATACAGACGCTGCAAAAATGCACAGAAAAGGTTAACAGCCCCTAATATGGGTATGTCTCAGGACGAAGTTGAAGCAATTCTGGGTTCAGCTGACAACTGCGGAAAAACAATGGGTACCATGGCATGTACATGGGGCAATGAAGACAGTAAGCACGTTAAAATCGTATTTATGGGTGATAAAGCCGTTACCTTCACTTACGATGGATTGAAGTAAACGTATATCTTTTTCACTTGCCTAGTTTAAAAAGAAAGGTGGCGTTGAAAGCCACCTTTTTTGTATCTAAAGCGTTAACTTACAGGCACGCAATAAGCGCCGTTGAATTATTTTAAATCCAATAAGTATCGTAATAAGAAAACAATCGCCAGTGCATAAGTGAGCGGTGTTACTTCTTTAAATTTTCCCGTACCTACCTTAATGCCAACATAAGTAATAAAACCAAGGGCAATGCCTTCGCTAATGCTGAATGTGAGCGGCATGGCGATAAGTGCAACAGAAGCAGTGGCTAACGCACCTAAGTCGTCGAAATCAACCTGTCGAATCGATTCCATCATTAAAATACCTACCATCAATAGCGCTGGCGTAGTGGCCATTAGCGGGATAACTTTCATTAGCGGTGTTAAAAATAGCGAGAGTAAGAAGCAGACAGAAACCACTACTGCGGTAAGCCCGGTTCTGCCGCCCGCCGATACGCCCGTAGCGGACTCCACATAGCTAGTTACTGGAGATGTACCCACTAATGCGCCAGCAATACTCGCTGATGCATCGGCTGTCATTGCTGAGCCAATTTTCGGTAGCTTGCCTTCGGGAGTAAGTAGATTGGCTTTTCGAGATACGCCGATTAAGGTGCCAATGGTATCGAACATGTTCACAAACATAAGTGCGAAAATGAGGTCCCACGTTTCAGCAAGGTGATCAATTGGGTACCAAAAGTCCATTGCCATAAAAGTGTTTGAAATAGATTCTGGCATGCCAACTACAGCAGAAGGCGTTGCAGTTAAGGTACCGTTTTCAGTGGGGATAAAAGCACCAATTAAGGTGAGTGTTACGATAGAGATTAAGATAGCGCCTGTAACGCGTTTCACCATCAAAACGATAGTAAAAATAATGCCGATGAGCGCTAACATTACTGCTGGCTCAGAAAGGTCGCCAAGCTGTACGAAGGTTGCGGGATTATCAACAATCAGCCCCGCATTTTTAAGGCCGATAAAGGCAATGAACAAACCTATGCCACACTGCACGCCGATTTTAAGAGAAGGAGGTATAGACTCGGCTATTTTGGTTCGAACTCCGGTGAGAGAAAGGAGTAAAAAGAGAATGCCGTTCCAGAAAACAATACCAAGCGCTGCTTCCCATGGAATTTCACGACCAAGACAAATGGTAAACGCGAAAAAGGCGTTCAAGCCCATACCTGGTGCCAACGCAATAGGGTAGTTAGTCATTAGCGCCATCATTAAAGTGCCAATACACGCCGCTATTGCTGTCACTGTAATTAGGCCCTCTACGGGCATGCCACTTAACCCAAGAATACCTGGGTTCACCACGAGTATATAAGACATGGCTGCGAACGTAGTAAGTCCTGCAATGATCTCTGTTCTTACTGTTGTTCCGTGTTCCTGCAGCTTAAATAGCCGTTCGATTACGTTGTTGGACATCAAGAGTTCTCTGTTAGTATTTCATTGTGTGTTTTGTGCGTTGAAAGCAATAAACTGACCAATTAGTCAACTTGTTGGTGTGTTTTGTGCTAACTTACTTTTCAGTACAATGATTAATTAATAATCATTGCGTGACTCAAAGTCACTAGCCAGGCAGCACAAAGCCAGCCAAACGGTTAGTAATCAACATAGATGAAGTCAAAAAAACCGCAAACAAAACCTAAATGAGCAATAGAACTCGTTTACAGATAGCATTAAAGATAAACTATTACGCACCAATTAAATGCCATTGCATTGTTGTGGTGCAAATAAGTGAGGGGCCATGTCGCTGTCATCAATAATTAAAAACATTCCAAAGGCCGAACTGCATCTGCATATAGAAGGTAGCTTAACGCCTGAACTTATGTGGCGCCTAGCTGAAAAGCACAGTGTATCACTTCCTTATGCTAGCGTGGAAGAGATAGAAGCGGCGTATAACTTTGAAGATCTACAAAGCTTCCTTGACTTATATTATGCAGGGGCGGGCGTGCTTCGCGATGAGGATGATTTCTTTGCTTTAATGTGGGAATACTTAACGCGGTGTTATGAGGACAATATCGTCCACACAGAAATTATGTTTGATCCGCAAACCCATACAGAGCGTGACATAGGTTTCGATATTTTCATGCCAGGCTTTTTGAAGGCGATGGAAAAAGCAAAAGATGAATACGGTATCAGTAGCTATTTAATCATGTCTTTTCTTCGCCATTTGCCTGAAGATGCTGCTTTCGATACGCTTTCTGCAGCAGAGCCCTACTACGAGCACATCACGGCGGTAGGGTTAGACAGCTCCGAACTTGGGCATCCGCCATCAAAGTTCGAACGTGTTTTCAAAAAAGCCAAAGCGCTGGGATTTAAAATTGTCGCCCATGCTGGAGAAGAAGGACCGGCATCTTACATTTGGGAAGCCATCGAGCTATTGGACGTTGATCGTATTGACCACGGTGTACGCTGCCAAGAAGATGAAGCGCTTATGGACCTCTTGAAAGAAAGACAAATTCCACTCACTGTTTGTCCGTTAAGTAACCTCAAGCTGTGTGTGATAAATGATATGAAAGACCACAACATTGTCCAGCTTCTTGATGCTGGGCTTCTGGTCACGGTTAACTCTGATGATCCTACGTATTTTGGTGGCTTCTTAAATGACAATTTTGAAGCGTTGCACCAGTCGCTGGATATTGATGAAAAAACAGTTCGTACGTTGGTAGCAAATAGCTTTAAGGCAAGTTTTTTGCCGCAAGAGCAGAAAAACCAGCTTGTTGAAAAGGTTCTTTCAGCCTAGCAAGGCGAGGAGTGGAAGATAGTCGAGTTAGCTTCTGGCGATTAATGCGAGAAGCTAATGTGATTTTACGATTGCATGACTGCAATAGTTTGCTTAATCAAACTGTCTAATTCCGTGATGTCTTGAACGATTTCGCTTAAATCGTCTTGCTTGGCTTTGTTTTCAATAGACGATGCCTTTTCCCGAATGGCATCGGCACCTACGTCGCCCGACACACCTTTCATAGCATGACTGTTGAATCTAACGGCTTCAACATCTAATGCGGTCGCAGCACTTTGAAGTGCTTGTTGTTTTTGTCCTATTTGCGCGAGGAACATTTCAACAATACGGTTCAATAACCCCTCATTTCCACCCAACCTGCTTATTGCAGCATCGCGGTTCCATAATTGTTCTCGAGTGGGCGTATCGTTTGAGTTAGATGTGTCCATATGTGCCACCGTAATTGAAGCGTTATGCCAGTGTACAATACATGTTCTAATCAAGAAATAGCAAGTTTAGTGGCATAGCATACTGCGGTTTATAAACCAGCAAAACCTAGACTAAAGACTAATTTTTTTTTACGTATCTCGGGCGATACTTATTCTGATATTTGTTACATGGTGTGGAATTTCTCATGGATAATGAGACACAGAAAGTAGTCATCATTGACGATGAACCAACAACACTCTTGTTATTAGAAAGTGCAGTAGAATCTCTAGCAAAGGTTGTTACGGTCTCGCAAAGCGCGAATGCGTTTTCGGTGATAAAAGCACAACTTCCTGATTTGGTTGTTCTAGATATAAGCATGCCTGAGCTATCTGGCTTTGAGGTCTGCAAGCAGTTAAAAGCGTGTCCAGAAACGGCTGCTATTCCAGTAATCTTTGTCACTTCCCATAGCGATTCGGAAAATGAACATGTGGCATTGTCGTTAGGTGCCATAGACTTCATTTCCAAGCCCATTGATATTGGATTGTGCCAAATGCGAGTGAGAAATCATCTCACTATCCAAGATCAAAAAACAAAGCTTGCTCGTGTTAATCAAGAATTAGAAGCAGAGAAAAAGCAGCTTGCTATTACCCTCAAATCTATAGCTGATGGCGTTATTTCAACTAACGCAGCAGGGGATGTAACTTTTATTAACTCGGTAGCGCAGAGGTTAACAGGATATAGTGAAGCTGAAGCTCTTGCCAAGCCTATCGATGAGGTTATGAATTTAAGAGATGCCTCGACAAATGAGCGTCTTTTAAACCCCGCTCTTTACGCACTAGAAGTGATGCGTCCGGTAGCTATGTCTTACAACGCCACGCTGGTAAGCCGACATAATCAAGTATTCAGGGTAGAAGATACAGCGTCGCCCATCATTGATGAAGATGGCCATCTGTCTGGCGCCGTTATCGTTTTCCAAGATGTGTCAGAAGCCATTGAAATGGCAGTAAAGATGACGCATTTAACCAATCATGATCAGCTCACGGGCCTGCCAAACCGAGTGCTGTTGCACGATAGAGTTGTTCAGGCTATCACTCGTTGTTTTACCTCTAAGCAAAGCATAGCGCTACTGTTAATTGATATTGACAATTTCAAGTACCTCAATGACAGTCTTGGGCATCAAGTCGGCGATTATATTATTGCGTCTATTGCAAAGCGCCTTGCAAAGGTTGTTGGAGAAAGCGCTACGCTCGCCCGCGTGGGTGGCGATGAGTTTGCCTGCTTACTTACTGAAATTGGTTCAGGCTACAGTGCAGACAGTATTGCTATGGCGTGTTTGCAGGCGGGCAGAGAGCCCATTGATATAGACGGTAAGGCCCATCAACTTAGCTTAAGTATTGGAATTAGCCTTTATCCCCAAGATGCTGTTAATGCGGAAGAGATGATGCGCCATGCAGACTCAGCGATGTATCGCTCTAAATCAAAAGGCAAAGACACTTTCAGTTTCTTTTCAAAAGACCTGCAGCATGCCATGCATCATCGTGTGGAGATGGAGATAAAGCTTAGAAATGCCATAGAGAACGACAGTCTAGCTATTTACCTACAGCCAAAATATAACTTTGACGATAGCGCAGTATTAAGTGCGGAAAGCTTAGTCAGAATGTTCGACGAGAATGGTAAAGTTATTGGACCTGATGAGTTTATTCCGCTAGCAGAAGAAACTGGGCTAATACATCAGCTAGGTAAGCAAGTGTTACAAAAAAGCTGTGAGTTTGTCGCTAGATGCAATGAATTGGGGCAAGACTTCAAAGTGGCGGTAAACGTAGCTGCTAAACAGCTTTCAAACCCAGGCTTCGCAAGTGAAGTTGCTGAAATTATCAACGAAGCGGGTATCGCCGCGTCGTCTATAGAGTTGGAAGTTACAGAGTCAGCCCTAATGCACGACTTTGAGCAAACCCGGGATATCCTGAACGACTTGGCTTCATTGGGCGTTACCATTGCGTTAGACGATTTTGGTACGGGTTATTCAAGTCTCTCTTATTTGCGTCAGTTCCCATTGAATGTGCTTAAGATAGATCGCTCTTTCGTTATTGATATGGATAAAGAACAGCAGGCACATGACATCGTAACGGCAATAGTGCATTTAGCATTAAGCTTAGAGTTAACCATTGTTGCCGAAGGGATAGAGACCCAATCTCATTTTGCCGCGCTCAAAGCACTTGGGTGTCACTTAGGGCAGGGGTATTTTATGTGTCGCCCTATGGCGATGGCGGATTTCTTCACGAAGTACATCGATGATTGCCAAGTAGCGTAAAGTTTACTGGACGCTGAGTAGAGTGCTAATCGATAGTCTCTTCTTTATAACCTTGTCGTTCAAACCATACCTACTTGGAAGCAAACTAGCTGACTTTTCGATACAAATTTGGATGTAAGGTGTTAGACTTGCGTAAAACGTTGTTATTACTTTGATATTGTAAGAGTAATAACAATGCATGCGAGAATGGTCACCTTGATGTAGTAATAATAAAAGTACCCGATGAATCGAAAAGAAATAAAACCCTACACAGAGTGTAACGTACTTATTGTGGACGATGAGCCGATGAGTCGAATGCTGCTTGAATCCATCCTAGAGTTGGTGTTTACCTGTGCTACAGCCGAGTCAGGAGAAGAAGCCATATCCTACTGCGAGGCAAACCTTCCTGACCTAGTCCTGCTTGACATGAACATGCCAGACATTAGTGGGTTAGATGTTTGTAGCGCTCTAAAAGCCTCGCCTGAAACGAATCATATCCCCGTCATTTTCGTTACATCTACAATGGATATTGAGAGTGAAAATGCGTGCTGGGAAGTAGGGGCGTCAGACTTTGTCATGAAACCGGTTAACGCTTCTACGTTAACGCATCGCATCAAAACACATCTGCAAAATAAGCTTCGCACCGAATTCCTTAAAATGATGACATTTCACGATCAGCTAACGGGTTTGTACAATCGTATGTACTTAACCAACGAAATTCCGTTACTCATTAAGCAAGTTGCGAGAGACAAAGGTACGGTTGGAGCAATAATGATCGACATCGATTATTTTAAGCTTTTCAACGATACGTACGGGCATCTCGAAGGCGATATTTGTCTTCAAAAAGTGGCGCAAATTGTATCGGATACGGTTAAACGGCCGAAAGATGCCGTTATTCGCTTTGGCGGCGAAGAGTTTTTAGTCGTCCTCCCCTATATCGACCATCAGGGCACAAAGCTAGTGGCACATCAGCTTGTTGAGGCTGTCGCCAAAGCAAGAATTCCACATGGTAAAGGGATAGAAAACCGCGTATCAATAAGTGCAGGCTTTGCAGTTTGGAAAGCTACGGATGTGGTTGAAGACGATGTGGCTGCGCTTATAGAAGACGCTGACATTTCACTGTTTGAAGCAAAAGAATTAGGGCGAAACCAAGCCAAGGGCTGAGGCCATCGCCCAATATCCCATCATAAAAATAGAATTTCTAGCCTATTGTTTAATATCCCGTATTCAAATCCCAAGCTATCATTATAAATGCGGGGCCGCTGTGCACGAATCGAGCAAGGCGGCAAGAATCTTGTGGTCTTTACGCTTGGGTAGCGAACCATGGTTTATTTTGACGAACAATCGAGTTTGAATGTGAAACTGGAACACCAGTTGAAGGCATCGCTAACCAATTTGGTACAGCGAGGCTGCGATTCGTTTGGCGTGTTTCAAGGTTTACTTTTACAGCTGGACGAAGAGACAGTTAATATGTTGGTTAAAGCTTCGTCGGCGTATGCACCCAACTTTAAGTCGGTCCCTTCTTTCTCTACCTGTGTGCCTGTAGACCACTGTTTCCCTGTAAACAGCGCTAAGTGTTCTACTGCATTTAAACAATGGTTTTCTACTTATTTTAATGCCGAAAAATACATTCGAGGCCGTGTTCATACCCTAGATGGAAGCCAAGTTTGCTTAGTCTTTATTAATGCGTGCCCGGAACAGTCGGTAAACCTCGACAAGCTGTCGCTGTTAGACGATTGCCTGAGCGTGATGTTGGATAAGTTTCATCTCGAAAAAGCAGAGACCAATCAAAACACGTTGTACGAAAAGTTACAAAGTGTAGCGAACATAGGCACATGGGAAGTTGATTTGACCACTAATGCACTTAGCTGGTCTTCACAAACTCGGCTTATTCACGAAGTCTCAGAAGACTTTGTACCCACATTAGAAACAGCTATCAACTTCTACAAAGAGGGGTTTGATAGAGATGAGATAAACCGCATTGTCTCCCACACAGTGGCTACGGGTGAACCGTGGAGTGCAACGCTTGAACTTGTCTCCGCCAAAGGTAATTCGGTTTGGATAGAAACCCACGGCATGGCTGAGATGAAGCACGGAAAGTGTATTCGTTTGTTTGGGACTTGCCAAAACGTAAATAAGTCGGTGCAACTTAGACTCGAATTGGAAGAGAGAAGAAGAGAAGCCGAAGCTGCGTCTAAAGAACGTGGCATGTTGCTATCTCGTATAAGCCACGAATTAAAGACGCCGCTTAATGGCATTACCGGCATGCTGCAGGCGCTCAAGTTCGAAAATAAAGAAAATGTGAGAATGCGCAAAGCGGATGTGGCGCTTCATAGCGCAGACCGCTTATTGTCTCTTATAAACGATGTTTTGGATTACACCTCCATCATTAACGGCGAATTCTCACTAAAATATAGCGATTTTTGTGCGCGTTCGTTAATTGAGGATATCCTAGATGTATTTAAAACAAAATGTGCAGAGAAAGGCGTAAGGCTTTACGCGGTGCTGTCTTTTGACGAAAACACTTATGTTCACGGAGATGCCGCCCGAATCAGTCAAGTCATTACAAATTTACTATCGAACGCGGTTAAATTTACGCCAAAAGGGTATATTTCGGTGCAAGTTACGTTAAAGCATCAAGGCGATGTGCCTATTTTACTTGCGTCAATTGAAGACACTGGTGTGGGCATGAGTGATGAAATATTGTCACGTATTTTTAGACCATTTCAAAACGACACCGCCAGTGCCTCTGAAGAGTTAAATGGAAACGGTTTAGGGTTGTCTATCGTCAATCAACTTGTTGGCAAAATGGATGGCGAGCTTGAAGTGCGTTCAAGCGCAGGGAAAGGCTCCTGTTTCGATATTGCTATACCTGTAGAAATGGCAGTTTTAGATAAAGAAAAGCAGAGTGACGTTGTCCTCTCTTCAGACCTACTTAGCGTTCCTCTTAACGTTTTGGTTGTTGATGACAACGACATAAACCGTTTCGTGCTTGCATCCATGCTAGAGAAGTTTAATTACCTTCCAGATGAAGCCGAAAATGGCGAAGTGGCCGTTCAAATGGCCCGAGCTAAAAAATACGACATTATTTTTATGGATTGCGCTATGCCAGTGCTCGATGGGGTAAGTGCTACTAAGATTATTGTCCAAGAAAACTTATTGCCCAAACACGGTCGTATTGTGGCTGTAACGGCAAATACAACGCCTGAAGATAAAACTAATTGTAGCAATGCGGGCATGACCGATTTTCTTGCCAAGCCCGTGGTACAAAATGACGTTACCCTTCAGGTGCGCCATGCACTAAATGCAAAATCAGTGACAGCGTAGAGGTTAAAGTACGTTTATTCCGCTGAAGGGGGCGTATCTTTTACGGTTTCCCAATGCGTTACAATATAGTCTGTAACCTGCGAGCCGACATTATAGGCGGCTTCTATAGCGGCTCCCATTGCTGCATATCCATCGCCAGAACTCTCTAACTTTAGGTTCTCCGCAGCGCTCAACGATGGTGGCTGCATGGTAAAATTGCTCGCCGTTCTAAGAATAAGTAAGCGGTCTTTGTTGACTAACCCTGCATTGTCCAAGTAGCTCAAGCTTTGAAGTGTTGCTGAGTCTTCCATGCCCGAGGTAACAAAATTTCCTTTGCCCTGCGTCCAGTATGCCACCCAATCGTTTGCCCACGTATTTAGTTTTTCGCCATGCCAAAAAGTAGAAGCAGATAAATGCGCACCCATAGATATATTGGGAAGTGCCCTCGCATTAGCTGAGTTGGTGTACTTGGCTCTCAGTGCATCCATCGCTTCGTTGTTTAAAAGCTTGGTGTCTTTTGTCAACGAATAGGCCCACTTTGCTAACGGTAAGTTCAGCGCGTATACCTCGCCATTTGGGCTGTTGTTTACGTCTACAGCGTTAGCGTTTTCAAAGGGCGCATGAGTGAAGAGGGGGAAATAACCCGTACTCCACTGAGACGGAATTTCTCTAGCATCAATTTGATGTGCTAGGTCGCCATCGACTACGTAATCGGTCCAAATTGCACTTCCAATGGTGTTATCCGCTGGGTCGACTCCCGCGATCCCTGCGACCAACCAATAGGCTTGGGATAAATCAAAGCGAGGATCAAGACCTAGTGCCATTATTGCTGCTGAAGCGCGCGCAGTGCCCATTCCCGTAACCATACCGATTACACCCGTATCAGGATTGGCGTAAATATCGTGAAAGCCATGAGGCAAAGGGTATTGGGTTGTGAGTTTCTGGCGAGCCTTCCACAATTGAAATTCACCAGGCGCGTCGCCTTCGTCGTTGCCAATTTCGAACATACTTACTACAACAACCTTCACTTTTATTGGCGGCTTAGCGTCATTGGCTTTAACACTGGCAGAATAACTACTGCTACAGAAACCCAAAAACATAGCCAATATAAGCAAAGCGTTGAAAAAGGCAGACCGTTTTTGTTTAAGCAGTGGATAAAAAGAAAGATGCATTTAGTACTCCTAAAAAAGAGCCCAGCATTATCAAACTGGGCTTCTTATCGAAAAAACTTACAGGCCTGAGAGCGTGTGTCGAACGTTCAATCTACACATGAAGCACGACCACGCTCAAAGAGTATGCGAACTTAGAATGAGTAAGTAAATTTAGCATTCCAGTGACGCGGTAGTTCAGGTAGTACAATTTGACTACCAAATAGATCAGGGAAATTAGAGCGGAAATAACGCTCGTCAGTTAAGTTTTTAACGGTTAAGTTTAACGACCAATCTTCTGCCTGATATGACAAGCCAGCATTGACTAACGTGTAGGCTGGAAGTGTCACTGCAGCTGAGTAGCCAGACGCGACCTCATCCACATCCACAATACTCACGTTGGCAGCATAACCATTTTGGAAGTCATAGGTTGCTGTCAGCGTGTAAATATTTTCAGGAATACCGGCCTTTCGTCCGTCAGAGTTTGTTTCTCCTTCACCAACAAGGTTAAGACCTACTACGTTCCCGCCAAAAATTAACGAAGGATCATCAAGAGCAACTAAATCGTCAGCACCTAAGAATCCAAATTGGTTTCCATTGGCAAGTGCAGTTAAGTTAATAACTTCTATATTTGTATAGCCAGCAGAAACAACAAGGTTCTCATTGACTACCCAACGAAGTTCAAATTCGGTGCCTTCGTTATTGGTTGTGTTGTTGGTAACCGTATTCTGTGTATTGAAGTCGGTTCGCTCTTGCTCAAAGAATGAAAGGGCAAAATAGAGTGTATCGTCAACGAGAGAACCTTTAATGCCGTATTCCATCAGCTCAGAGGTGTCGAATGCACCACCACCACCAGGTTGATTGAGTTGGCCTACACCAATCTCGGCGCCCTGGCCTGCAACAAGGGTAGCTTGCTCAGCTGCAGTGATATAAGGAATAAGGCCAAATTCAAACTCATATGAAATACTTGCGTTCCAAGACCATCCATCTACGGTTTCTTCAGCATAAACTGGTGTTTCATCTCCAGTAGCACCCAGAAGTAAATCCGTGCGCGATGTGCTTTCAATATCAATAGTGTCGTATCGTAAACCTAGTACTAAGTTTAAACCCCAGTCCCAAGTTAAATCGGTCATTGCAGCAATGCCTAAGTCTAAGTAATTACCTACGTCATAGTTGTCGTAGTTTTTACCCGAGCGGGTAGACAAAAGGCGGCGATCGAGCGCTGAAGACGGCATGGTTAGGTCGCGACGATTAAAGAACTCGTAAGTGAAGTCATCGCCGTGCTCAAAGTCGGTATAGCGTACAGATGGAGAAAATTGAAATTGCGCTAATAGTCCGTCGTTCTCATATTCTGTCGCAAAAATTAGTTTGTCTTCTATAACCCAGCTGTCATGGAATTGTGAGAAGCCATAAGCATTTTCGTTTATGTTGTCGTATGCATCATAGAAAAGCTGGTTGCGAATTTCCCAATTATCCGTGTAATAAATAGTGTCGAAATAAAGCGTTATGGCTTCGTTACCAAGTTGGTCATCAGGCGCTACCAAAGTTTGGCTACCACTTAATGTCGTGGTACCTGGGTTTTGTAATGCCATTAAAGGATCGAAAAAGGCGCCTGTAACCGAATCTAATGGAACCGCTGGCGTGAAAATAAACGGTGAAATCAAGTCGGCGACTTCGGCATATTCTTCGTGACTGATTTGACCGTCGCCGTCCGTATCTAATGGTTGAGCCGTACCTGTAATATAGGTTCCGTCGTCAACTAACTCCTGAGTTAATCGGTTCCAGCCGGCCACTTGGTTACCATCGTAGTCGTGGTACATACCACCAAATTCGAAACGAAGGTTATCGGTAATATCGATATTAAATGATGCTTGAAGTACGGTTTGATCAGTCTGGGTATTGTCGTAGTAACTGTCAGAGTTTTCTAGCTCACCGTATATGTAATAGCCCATTTCTTTACCGGCAACACTAGTCGGTCCGCCAACTTCTGCAGTTAAAATGCTTTTGTTCCACGACCCCGTTGTGTAAGACAACGCGCCTGTTGGTGCATCTAAATACTGCCCCGATGACGCACGAGCAGACTTAGGATTAAAGTTCAGATAACCACCAATTTTTGACGGGCCGTAAATAGGTGATGCCGGACCACGAACGATGTCAATTCGGCTGGACGCGCCAATAGGCGTAGGGTAGTTACCTGGGTTGTCCAAGCGCTTAACACCGCGGAAGTAAGTTTCCCCAGGCGTGCCCCGCACATCCAGAGAACCCGCAACACCAAAGAATGATTGTGTAAATGTGCCTGGTGCAAACGCGACGAGTTCGTCAATGTCAGAAACGTTGAAGCGCTCCATCTGTTCTTGAGAAATAGTCGATGCAGAACGGGGGGTTTCAAGAATAGATTTGCCAAAGCCAAAAACTGACTCAACGTCTTGGCCAGGAAGACTCCCAAGGGATCCTGTTACCTGAATTTTTTCAACGTCTTTTTCTTTAATCTCTGTCTCTTCTTGAGCAAAAGCTTGCGACGATAGCGCGACCGCGGTAGTCATTGCAATAGCTTTTGCTAGAGGAGATAAATTGAATGTAGTGTTTTTCATGGTTTCCTCGTTATTTTTAGTTGCCCCTTTTTAGGGCTCTATTCACGCATTTTTATATGCGTTTTGTTATTGGCAAGAGAGTTAGCAGGATGAGTGCCAACTACTTGTCCAGTTGGTCAACTTTTAGCCTTCTCTTAAGTTGCTGAATTATAGGGATAAAAATATATAATGTTGTTCTTGTGTTGTTATTTTTATGTAAATAAACTCAATCGCATAAATGCATGCACTTATAAGGTGATTTTTAGCGAGCTTTTGCACTAAAAAGAGCAGAGGTTACGCCCGGTTCTCCGTCTATACTTAAAATGGATGTCGAGTGTGCTGATTGCTTAACAACCTCATGGTTTACAACGGCTTTTTCATTGAGTGCTTTCGGCGCCCTACGGCTACTTTCTAGCTTTGGGTTGTGAATAGGCTCGTAAGCAGGGTTGTCCTGAGCAACGCCAGTGCTGCTTTCAATTTTTTGTGCACTAGCGTGTGGGGAAGCAAGGGGCTTTTTTCCAGGTAAGGTTAAATCAAGGATGACGGCGGTAAGGCCGGCCGAGGTTACTGGGGAAAGTAAGATATTTTCAAGCCATGAAGGCAATTCAGAAAGGGCTTCTGGTACCATCATTACACCAATCGCCATACCTAGCGCACACGCTGTCACCAAACTACTGCGCCTATCAAGTGCGTAGCTGGCTAATAGCTTTAAGCCGCCCACGGCCACCATGGCAAACATAACCAGAGTAGCACCGCCAAGAACTGGCTTGGGAATAGCCTGCAGCACGCCACCTACAATGGGGAAGAACCCAATAACAACGAATAGCGCTGCAACAAAAAAGCCGACCTTACGGCTGGCGATGCCGGTTAATTGGATAACCCCGTTATTCTGGCCAAATGTAGTATTTGGAAAGGTGTTGAACATCCCAGCAAGTAACGAATTAACGCCGTCGCCCAAAATGCCGCCTTTCACTCTTGCAAGATAAATCGGACCGCTCACAGGCTGCTTACAGAAAAGACTATTTGCGGTTAAGTCGCCGGCCGTTTCTATTGCACTAAACAAATAGATGAGCGCGATAGGTAAAAAGAGAGTGATATCAAATGCAATGCCAAAGGCAAAAGGGGTGGGGATCGCTACGACGGAAAGCGAAGCAAGGCCGCTGAAATCTAATCCTTTTGTAATGCCGACATAGGTTGCGCCAATCGCCATACCTATAAAGATGGCACTCAAACGCAGCCAATGATTTGTTGAGGCGTTCAAGAAAACAATAATGAGTAACACGCCAAGGCCGACGGCTAAGTTTTCTGTGCTGGCGAAGTCAGCGGCGTGAAAGCCGCCCGCAAGATCAGTCATGCCGACGTTTATCAAGCTTAGCCCAATAGCGGTTATTACAATTCCTGTAGTTAATGGTGTAATGATACGTTTGAGTTTATGTACAAATAGACTAAACACCACTTCGACCATGGCACCCGCCATAGTTAATCCAAACAACAAAGACAAGACATCTTCGGATGTTCCTCCATCCGCCTTGACCTGATTTCCTGCCAGTATCAATGCGCTAATAAACGCAAAACTGGTACCTTGGATGGCTACCAATCCACTGCCTACCGGGCCTATACGCTTTGTTTGAATTGCCGTGCCTAAGCCGCTTACAAACAAGGCCATACTGATAAGATAAGGCGTGTATTCAGTAAGGCCCAGTGTTGATGTAACAATAAGAGTCGGGGTAATGACACCGACGAAGCTTGCAAGTAAATGCTGAAATGCCGCGGTAAGTGAAGGAAGAAATGCCGGACTATCATGTAAATCGTAAAGTAGTTCGCTGTGATTTGAAGACATGGTTATTTCCTTGTTATTTCCTTGTTATTTCCTTCATTGGCGCAGACCGAGGCGGCAAACTCGCAGATGAAATCACTGTAGCGTTCCACGTTGCTGTTAAGAGGTTGTACTTTGCTGTTTGCAGAAGGTATTTGGTTAGCGCTTTCCGCTATTAAGGCTAAAAACTGTGTTAGATCTCGGTTTAGCTCAGTAAGTAGTTGCTCTTTTTTCTCGTCTTGCAAAAAGCTGTACTTGATACTGTTTTGACTTAATGTAACTAACTCACTCCAGCTTAGATTGAACTGGGTAAACGCCAGGTAATATTCATCTGTGAGTGTGGCATCCCACATCCCTCGGTCGTCGGTTGAAAGTGCAGTGGGTACACCGGTTCTTAAAAGTTGAGGAAAGGGATGAGCGCTCAAATCATCGATGTATTCTAACTTTAGGTTTGAAATTAAATTGGTTTCAATCAAATAGCGGTTATGGCGCATGAGCAAATACGTTGAAGGATCTTTTAGCAGATTAATGCCATGGCCTATTCGCTCTGCGCCTAACAATAAGGTGTCGCGAATATTGGTATCTGCATGCTCAGATTCACCTGCATGAAAGGAGAGGCGAATGGCTGGATATTGAGCTCTAAGTCTCGTTATGGGGGCTAAAAAGCGCGTGGGTTGACCTCGAGGATCATCCTCCCTGCCAACCAAATTTATCCCTACATACCATTTTCTATTGGCGTCTACGAATTTGAAGATCCAGTCTAGTTGAGCTTCAATGTTGTCAGTAAAACGAACCAAGGCATATTGAAAACGAACGGTGACACCAGTAGCTTTCGCTGGTTCGCTATCGAGCATGTCTGTAATAACTTTAAGCGCTCCAGCAGGGGGAAAGCGGCTCCCGTCTGCGCGATTCATAAACCTAACGTTCATTTGCGTTTCTAAATAGCGCACATTTTCTTGTTGATACAGCTCCATGTTTCTAAGCAGAACCTGCGCTGTAATATAGGGGTTTTGAGTAAGCTCGCTTAAACGCTGCCAGTGAAACTCAAAAAACTCCTCTCGACCTTCTTCTGGCTTATCAAGTTCAACACTATGGATAAACGCTTCTTGCTCTTTGTTACTTAGGGCATTCAGCGCTTTATATTGCTTTTGCTCACATTTCGTTAGTTTAGAGTGGGTAGTGTTAGAAATAGTATGAAACAACGGTGCCGAGTCACACTCGCTATGATTTATCTTAGTGAAGTACTGATAGCCACCGTTTAGCGCTTGATTAGTTGCTAGCTCATACCACCATTTGCCGTACGCCGAACCTGATAAGTGATGGTGCAAGTCACCGCCTTTTGGAAACTGTTTAAGTAGTTGATAGGTCTGTGAGTCGGTCAATGACTGTGTATATTGCTTAAACCATCCGTTTGCGTCTTCTTCAGTAGGAAAGGGGCTTGCGGCGGAATAAAGACCAACAAAGGATAAAGACAAAATGAACAGGGTTCGTACAACAAATGACATGAGCAATTTTTCTTAGCAATAGTTGCTCTATGGTTGCAAGATATTGACCAGTTGGTCTGCTTAGTAATGTGTTTTTAAGCTGTTGTTTTAAATTGTTTTTTATGTGGATTTGGGTCAGGAGCAAATAATTAGGCAATTTGTAAGCCCCATTTTGGTGCCTAAACAAAAAAATGCGCTAAATTAGCGCATTTTTTCAAAGCAGTGCGAACGGTCGTTTTATAGGACTACGCCTTCATCTAACGTCACAAAAATTGAGTGGCGTACTTCATTGTACATTGCGCGGGAACAATGGCCTTCGCCTTCTGTGTCTTCTAGCAATAGTACGTCACCTGCTCCAAACACATGACGTTCACCGTTAGACACCGTAAATTCAGCACGCCCTTTAATAATGAAAAGGAGTTGTCGCGCCGGCGCTGGATGCCACTTAAAATCATAATCTGCGGGCGTTTCGCGAAAAATGA
>Ga0207991_1000193_pt1 | contig 42152 bp, 35 predicted proteins | sample ETN07SmetaG_FD_185786 | JGI IMG/M metagenome (GOLD analysis project Ga0207991, IMG submission 185786) | Marine microbial and viral communities from oxygen minimum zone, Eastern Pacific Ocean - ETNP2014F14-07SV275 (SPAdes) (version 2) | ecosystem: Environmental > Aquatic > Marine > Oceanic ...
GTATTAGTTGCTGAATCATCCCAAATAATTAGCACATTAGGGTACGATTTTTGTACTCCCTGAAACGTAGGTAGTGCCACCTGGGCATTTAAACTCCATGATATAAACAAGAATACTAAAATAAAGCGAGTATGGTTTAAAAGACAATTCATTAAGACAATATTACACTCCACAAGCCTAAATATCAAAAAATAGCTGTGTCCACCAAAAGTGTGTCCACTTTTTGGGTATGTTTGGTATATGTCTGGCAAAGATTGACCACTTTTCATTTAGTTATGGTTTAATGATGAATTAAAAAGCCCCCGTCATAAAACGAGGGCTTTCCTTCAGAGACATATGGTTTTATTAAGAGCGGGACCGACGAGACTCGAACTCGCGACCTCTGGCTTGACAGGCCAGCGTTCTAACCAACTGAACTACGATCCCAAATAGCACTACTTGCTGCGATAAATTAATGCAGCTGGGATAAATATTATGTAACCAAGAAAAAGCAATATTGGGGCTAGCGTTAGGCTCTGAAAACTATTTACCGTTCCATTGGCCATAACAATATATCCTGTTATGATTAAAATAACGCCGATAACAAATATGGTATAATTTGTCTTCTCAAACGCCCAACCCTCGATCAATTGAATCTTTTCCGGCCGTTTCTCTTTGCTCATAACGGCGGCAAAATTACGCTATGCATAATGACCTGACAACGTGTTTTTCCTAACAATAATACTCCAGAAATGAGTAAAAATGGTTATGGTTATATAAATAAATTGCAAATATATGTTGACACGCGCTGATTAATGTTTTAATCTCACCGCGGAGAGAAGCATCCATTGATAGTTTAAGATTATCTTTGGATGTTTTTTCTTTTGTTAAGATATTTTATAATTAAAGTATTTAGGAGGAAAATTTGCTATGAAGAAGCAAAATAATATGCTGTTCCTTGTCATGAGTATGCTATGTATGCAGATATTATCTGCTCAGGGTATGACTGTGTCAGGAACAGTTACCGATGCACAGACAGGCGAGGCCTTGGTTGGCACGCAAGTGTTTGTAAAGGGTACTTTTGTTGGTACAACTACTGATGATAATGGTGCTTTCTCACTTAGTGTTGAGTCTGGTGCTACATTGATGGTTGCTTATATTGGCTACAAGTCTCAGGAAGTATCAGTAAGTGCAGGAATCGGATTACTAAGTATTCAACTTGAACCTGATGTTTTGAAGCAGGACGAAGTGGTCGTGACGGGTTTGGCATCTTCTGTCAAAAGACGTAATCTTGCCACAGCCGTTGCAAAGGTGTCTGGTGATGAATTAAATGGCGCACCAAGTCAATCTTTAGATCAAGCGTTAGGCGGAAAATTTGCTGGAGTACACATACGTAGGAATACGGGCGCACCAGGTGGTGGTATGAGCGTAAATCTGCGTGGCGTTGCTACAATTGCTGGCGAAACACAACCATTATATGTTGTTGATGGAATCATCGTAAATAATTTTTCAAATCAATCTGGTATTGATGTTATAAGTGCAGCTACAGGTGCTGGTAGTGCAAGACCGCAGGGTCAGCCTACAAACCGTATTGCCGATATTAACCCCAGTGATATTGAAAGTATTGAAGTATTGAAAGGTGCCAGTGCGGCAGCTATTTATGGTGCCAAGGCATCAAATGGTGTGATAATCATTACCACCAAGCGCGGTTCGGCAGGTAAAACCAGAGTCAATTTTACCCAACGAGTGGGATCGAGAAGTATCATGCATAAACAGGGACATCGCGTGTTTACCCAGGATGAAGCAATTGCCCAATATGGTGAAGATATTGCTTCATTAGGTAATGATGCTAGTGGTAATTGGGCTAATAGGGATATTGATTACGAAGATGAACTATATGGGGAGACTGGACAGCTCAGGGAAACATCTTTAAGTGTTTCTGGCGGCAGTCAATCGACACAGTTTTTTCTCTCTGGCCAATACCTTGATGAAGGAGATATTATTATCAATAGAGGGTACAAACGTGTTTCCGGGAGAGCCAATCTAGATCATCGCGTGAATGATAAATTGAAGATCGGTACTTCAGCCTATCTAACTAATACTTTTTCTGATAGGGGTATAACAGGTAACGATAACACCAATAAATCATTCAATTTTTCTTTTGGGTTTACACCAAGTTTCTTGGATATTCGTCAGAATGCTGATGGCACTTGGCCGGATCATGCGACCAACCCATCCAACCCACTGCACACAGCAGCTGTGCTGACTAATGAAGAAACAGTTAATCGTGCCATGGGAAGTTCTAGACTCGATTATAACCTCATGAGAAGTGCTGATATGAGCCTGGACTTGATAGGTATTTTGAGCGCAGATTATGTGGGACAAGAAAACACTATTTTCTCTCCACCAGATTTGCAGGATGAAAAAGGTAAATCCAACCCCGGTCAATCTGTTTTGACAAATCATAATAGTTTAAACACCAATGCCTCTTTCAACTTGGCCCATAAGATGGATTTAGGCGGCATGAACCTATCTACGACTGCTGGATATCAAGCGGAGACAGTTGATTATAATAGTTCTATGATCATGGCGAGCGGGATGGTTGTTACCCAGACGAATATTGACCAGTCAGCAGCTACTTCTGCACTACAGACTAGGCGTAAACAGCAGGATCGCGGCTGGTTTGTACAGGGAGAAATTGCTGTTGGTGAAAATATATATCTTGCTGCTGGTGTGCGTTCTGATCGCAGCAGTACGCTTGGTGATACTGAAAAAAGCCATATGTATCCCAAGCTTGCCGCCTCGTATCGTACGGGACAACTGGCAGTATTTGATGATTTGAAAGTCAGAGCATCATATGGAGTGACTGGTAACATGCCCAAGCCTTTTGCAAAATATACTGCTATGGCACCGAGTAATATTGGTGGCATTTCAGGTTTGGTCACCAGCGGTCTGAAAGGGTTAGATGATATTGAACCTGAGGAAATGGCCGAATTAGAATATGGTGTTGATGGTTCTGTGATGAATGGATTGCTTGGTTTTGAATTCACACTGTATAATCAAACAATAACAGGATTATTGCTGGAAGTCGAGGAAGCACCTTCAACTGGCTATACCACTAAGTGGGCTAATGCCGGTGATATGCAAACAAATGGTATGGAATTGGATCTTGTGTTGAATCCAGTCCGGACAAAGTCTATGAACTGGGTTAGTAGACTGTCCTTCTATACTACAGAATCAGAAATCACCAGGTTAGAAGTCGATCCTTATAATACAGGTGGTTTTGCCACATTTTTGGGTGCATATCGTATTGAAAAAGGCTGGTCGCCCCATACTATGGTTGGTAGCGAAATGACAGATGGAGTGCATGATGTATTGGGTAATGAAACACCTGATTATATCATGGGTCTTAATAACAGACTTCAGTTTGGTCCATTTAGTCTTGTCGCTCATATTGATATCAAAGAAGGCGGCGATATCATTAATCTACAGAAGCTGATTTCAGACTTGGGTGGGACAACTTATGATTATGATACTAAAACTTTAGATCTTGACGAAGATGGCACTAAATCTGGTAATGGTAATGAACGACTGACCGTATTAGGTAGTATTACGGATCCATATATTGAGGATGGTAGTTATGTGAGACTATCGGAATTAAGTCTTAATTATGATGTGCCCAAATCGATGCTTGGTGGATTGGTCTCCAGTATGCAATTAGGTATCTCTGCCAGAGATTGGTGGATTAGCACAGACTATACAGGTTGGAATCCAGATGTTAGTCAGTTTGGTAACGTAGCCGTTGGTGGTTCTGTTGATACAGGACCTTATCCAATGTCGAAAGCATTGTACTTTAACGTTTCAGTAGGTTTATAGGAGGTAAATAATGAAAAATATAAAAAACGTATTACCCCTACTTTTAGTTACTTTATGGTTTGGATGTGATGATCTGGAATTTCCAGATCCAAATGCTCCGTCGACAGATGTTGCAACTGTACAAACCCTTGTTACGGGTGCTGAGTCTGGTCTGCGGTTAGCCTTTGCACTCTACCTTCGGGAAGTAAGTTCAGTAGGTCGTGAAGCTTATTACTTAGAACCAGCAGACCCGCGCTATACAGGAGAATTACTTAGAGGTCCTCTTGATCCAGGCGGATTCCTGGTATATTCACCATGGGCAGCACGTTATAGAGTAATAGCTAATTGTCGTATTTTGCAGAATACATTCGCCGATGATGTCGGTGCAGTTGGTTTTGCAAAAACAGTAGAAGCGTACCAGTTGTTAATGGTGGTAAACATGCAGAATGATAATGGTGCTAAGATTGCACCCTATAATGGTCTGGAATCGGATGTTTCGAGTAAAAGCGCAGTATTTACCGAAATTGCCGCTTTACTAGATGCCGGTTATAGTTCGCTCAATAGCGCTGGCAGTTCTTTCAGTTTTGCTCTATCAAGTGGTTTCAATGGATTTGACACCCCAGCTACTTTTGCCCAATTCAATCGGGCAATTAGAGCTAGGGTAGCTGTTTATATGGATGACTGGTCCACTGCGCTTACTGCTTTGGATAATTCCTTTATGGATCCAAGTGCTGATATGGGTCTGGGTGTATATCATGTATATAGTACCGGCCAAGGTGACCTGGGAACGGGTGGTGTTTCATCGGGTAACGGTATGTATGCTGATCCTACAGCTTCTTTTGTGAAGCTCATGGGGCACCCAACATATGAAACAGATGCAGAAGCTGGAGATCCTCGTTTTTCAAGCAAAGTGACCGAGCGTAGCACAGAGATCACATATGATGGATTAACCAGTGATCTTGCACCCACCATGTGGACCGGAGATTATGATCCAGTTCCGGTTATCCGGAATGAAGAGTTAGTTCTTCTTAAAGCGGAAGCAAATATTGGAAATGGTGGAGATGGTCTTACTGAGATCAATGTCGTCAGAGCAGTACACGGTTTAGCAGATGCCACTAGTGGCGGCCTAACCCAATTACTGCATGAGAAACGGTATTCTCTTTTCTTAGAAGGCCATAGGTGGATCGATATGCGCCATTATGGTAAATTAGGTGACCTGCCTTTAGATAGAGACCTTGATACGGTATTTGAAAATTATCCAATACCCGAATCTGAAGTTGTAGGTGGGTAATACCTATTGATTTAGATAATTAATTAAAAAATAAAAGAGGCTCCTCAGAGCCTCTTTTATTTTACAGATTATTTTATTATCGCTATTAAGTAATTCCAGTCTTTTTTGCTATTTTATTGGTATTGTCATTAGTTATTGGTACGAAGTAATTAAGGTTTTAACTAGTAAGAGGAGGAAAAATGCGGAATATTCTTATCAGTGCTGCAGTATTATTCGTTATATCCTGTTCGCAGGAATCAGGCATCACACCGGATTACGTGCTTTCTGCAGAACAGAAACACAACAAGTTCAGTAGTGCTATTCCACCAGTATTAAGAGTTTCTACAGGATCTGTTATAAAAGTTGATACTCATGAAGCTTCTGATGGGCAGTTGCACCGGGAAGCAAATATAGATGATTTAAAGAATATCGATTTTGGTCCAATCCATCCGCTTACTGGCCCAGTTTATGTAGAGGAAGCAGAGATTGGAGACATACTGGCTGTCGATCTATTAGATATCGAACTACATGATTATGGCTGGCAAGCCATTGTGCCCGGTTTTGGTTTTCTCTCAGATAGATTTCCAGACGCTAGGCTTACAATTTATAAGATCAATACAGTCGCTGGCACAGCCACGTTTAATGATAAAGTAGAGTTGAAATTAAACCCATTTCCCGGTGTAATGGGAGTTGCGCCTGAAACAGCAGAAATGCTGTCAACCATTCCACCTCGTGCAAATGGGGGAAATATGGATGATCCCAACCTCACCGAGGGAACGACAGTATATTTCCCTGTGTTTGTAAAGGGTGCACTTTTTTCAATCGGCGATACGCACGCTATTCAGGGTTTGGGTGAAGTTTGTGGTACAGCTATTGAAACACCAATGACAATCACCTACCGCTTGCGGGTATTAAAGGATAAACCAGCAATAAAAGAACCGCAGTATGAGAATGATGAATTTTATGCTGTGACTGGATTTGGTGAAACCATAGATGTTGCTACAAAGAAGGCAGTCAATTATATGATTGACCATCTTGTTGATAATTATGATATAACTGCGGAGGACGCATATATGTTGTGTTCATTGGTTGGAGATTTAAAGATAGCAGAAGTAGTTGATGTGCCCAATATGCTCGTTACAATGCACTTCCCCAAGCGAATACTCCGACAGTTGTAACGTAAAAATACGTGTTTTAGCAAAATTTTAGAGTCTCAAAAACGCGGGAAACTAATTTTAGTTTTATTTACTATAAATTGACTTTATTTTATTTGTATCAGTAGTTTCCCGCCCCACAAATGCTGGATTTTAAACAGTTTAATCCGGGGATGAAGACTATAGGGGGGATTGCTGGTATTATCGCAACAAGTATATTAGCATTCTATTTACTAGTCATTTATTGGCCCCAGTCTGATCCCTACGAAAGTGTTGAAATAAATATTCCTAAGGGGACTAGTTTATCAGAAATAGGCAATATTCTGCAGGAGAAAAACGTAATAAATAATAAGCGAACTTTTACGATGGCTGTAAAAACCCTTGGGCATGAAAAAAATATTCCCGCTGGCGCATACACGTTACGTAATGCACGATCCAACCGCGGTATTATTCAACAACTGGTATATGGTGCACCATCGTTGAAAAATGTGACTGTGTTAGAAGGTTGGACAATGGATGATATTGCCGTGGCATTAGAGCAAAAAATAGGAATCAATAAGAAAAAATTCACGAGGTTATGCAAAGACCGGGAACTCGTAAAACTTTTCGATCTTGACGGAAATTCGTTTGAGGGGTATTTATTTCCGGACACATATTTTTTTGCGGAAGGTCTGGACGCTATTGTTGTCTTAACTAAGATGGTAAATGAATTTAAAGAGAATATGACACTGTCAATGAAAGTACGGGCTGAAGAATTAGGAATGTCCCAGTTGGAAATCATAACACTAGCATCCATTATAGAAGGGGAAGCTATTTACGATGATGAAAGACCAACAATTTCAGCCGTATATCACAACCGATTAGAAAAAGGTATGAGATTACAGGCTGATCCAACTATCCAGTATATTATTGAAGATGGTCCACGCCGACTACTAAATGAAGACTTGAAAATTGAATCTGAATATAATACATATTTGAACTCGGGCTTACCTCCAGGACCAATAAATAACCCAGGGAAAGAATCTTTAATTGCAGCATTGTATCCTGCGGTGAATGATTACATATATTTTGTAGCCCGGGGAGACGGATACCACACTTTTTCCAGAACTAAGAAAGAGCACAATAAAGCAAAACGAAAATTCCAGAAAGTAAGGCGACGGGTACGACAAGAAAAAAACAGCGCAACAGAGGGAGGACTATAGAACAATATGGATTTAGTATCCTTAAATAATAACCAACGTGCCGCAGTTGAAGCAGTTAATAATCCTATATTGATATTTGCCGGTGCAGGTAGCGGTAAAACCCGTGTATTAGCATATAAAATCGCATATTTACTGGATCAAGGAATTGTCGTTCCTGAAGATGTGTTAGCAGTTACTTTTACTAATAAAGCTGCGGCAGTGATGCGGGAAAGGGTAACCAGATTAATAAAAGAGAAACATGCCCCTCTAAATATTGGAACCTTTCATTCAATTTGTGCAAGAATATTACGGAATGATATAAAACATCTAGGCTTTACATCGGATTTTGCTATTTATGATGCGGCGGATCAAGTTGCCTTATTAAAGGTCGTGATGGCCGACATGGGTGTGCCTAAAAATAGTATTATACCTAAAACGGCGCGGAACAGAATTAGTTATTATAAGAACAAACTTATTGCCCATGATGTGGCCATGAAATCGGCGCGCACAATTCAAGACCGAACCATAGTAGATATATATAAAGTGTATCAAAAAGCTTTGAAGAAAAATAACGCACTCGATTTTGATGATCTGTTGAATTACCCCTTAGAAATATTTGAGAATCACCCCGGAATCCTCGGTAAGTATCGGAAAAAATGGAAATATATACTGGTTGATGAATATCAGGATACAAACCGGGCCCAATTCTTACTGGTTAAAATGCTTGCTGAAAAACATAAACAGATCTGCGTTGTGGGTGATGATGATCAATCAATATATGGTTGGCGTGGTGCCGATATTCGGAACATTCTTGATTTTGGTAAGGCATTCCCAAACTGTGAGGTATTTACTTTGGAGGAAAACTACCGCTCAACCCAGCAAATATTAACTGCTGCTACAGCAGTTGTGGAAAATAATGAGGATCGCGCCGATAAGAATTTGTCAGCGATCCATGGAGAAGGTGAAAATCTGGGTCTTATTGAAACCCATGATGAAATGGAAGAAGCTGATGCTGTCATTAGCGCGCTGGAAAAAGAAATAAAGATTAACAAGCGGACATTTAATGATTTTGCTATCCTTTACCGTACAAATGCTCAATCAAGAGCTTTGGAAGATAGTTTCCGTCGCAATGGTATCCCGTATAAAATAGTAGGTGGTACTCGTTTTTATGAGCGGAAGGAAGTAAAGAATTTACTTGGCTATTTGCGGTTAATAGTTAATTTGAAGGATACAATCTCATTACGCCGGGTAATCAATTTTCCTCCTCGAGGTATAGGTTTAAAGACCGTTGACAAGTGTGTACTGCAAGCGACGAAAGATAAAAAAGAACTGTTTGATGTACTTAACAATCCTGAACCAATTAACATTCGTGGTAAACAAGGTGAATCATTGGTCGATTTTCATAATCTCATTAAGAAGTATAACGATTTATTGACAAAAATAAATGCCAGTGAACTTGTTCGCGCATTGGTGGACGAAACGGAAATTCTCAAATATTACAAGCGTCAGGATACTATAGAAGATCAGGAACGCTATGCGAACGTTATGGAAGTCTTGAATTCTGTTGATGAATTTATGGAAAGAAATCCTGGATCACTCCTGCATGATTTTCTTGAGGAGGTGTCACTGCTGACTGACATAGATGAATGGAACGAAGATGAGAACCATGTAACTATGATGACAGTCCACTCATCAAAGGGCCTAGAATTCCCAGTTGTATTTGTCACTGGACTTGAAGATGGACTATTTCCATTATCAGGTGCTCTTAGCGAAAGAAATTTAATGGAAGAAGAACGGCGCTTATTTTATGTAGCGCTTACACGTGCCCAGCAAATGGTTTACTTGTTATATGCAACAGAAAGACGGCGTACTGGTTCGGATAGTTGGGCTGGTCTTGTTTCGCGATTTGTGAGAGAAATACCGGAACAATTCTTGGAAAACATATCCTTTTCTTCAGCGATGACAAGAAAAGTTGTCAGAACAAGAACTGGCAATTTGAGAATGAAGGTGAAGCGTACGGTTACAACCTTTGATGATTTTAAAGTGGGTGACTATGTTGAACATGCCATTTTTGGCGAAGGGAAAATTTTGGCATTGAGTGGTAGTGGAGAGAATCAACGGGTAGGTGTTGTATTTAAGGACGGTTTAAAGAAAAAACTCATTGTAAAATTTGCAAAGCTGAAGAAACTAGCCTAGGTTATATAAGTAACCAGTTCTAGCAACCGCACCAGGATAATAAATACTCATATTTAGCTTGAATGTGGAGGTGTTTTATAATTACTTTTGAGACTCAATCTCATTAAAGGAAATATCATGGCAACAAATGTTCAACTTTTAAAGGATGCTCTTCGCAAGGAAGGACTGCTCTACACACCCCAAAGGCAGATTATCTGGGGTGAAATTTGTAAGACTGATGATCATCGGGATGCAGAGGAAATTTATTTTAAAATCAAACAGGGCGGGCATAAAGTCTCAAGAGCAACGGTTTACCGTACGATTGATGTACTGGTAAAAAATAATCTGGTCCGCAAGTTGGAGCTGGGTGATGGACGTAACCGCTACGAAAACAAACTTGATAGCAGTCATCATGATCATATTGTTTGTATTCAATGTGGCAGGATTGATGAGTTCATGGATGAAAATATTGAAAAACTACAGGATGAAATAGCGAAAAAATATCAATTCAAGATCGTACGGCACATTCACCAATTATTCGGTCTATGCAGGGATTGTAATTAATTTTATGACTGTGGGGGATTTACACCGGGGCGACACGGCGGTCGTTAAATCATTTCTTAGTGGTTTAGACTCACAATCACGGTTTTTGGAAATGGGGATCTTGCCGGGAGTAGAATTACGCTTGGTTAAAATTGCACCACTGGGTGGCACTATTGAGTTAAAAGTCCGGGATTATTATGTATCAATTCGCCACCAGGATGCCTTAAATATTGTAATTGAAAATTGAATTCAACATTGAACGCTGAAACCGTACCCTGGGTTGCATTAGTAGGTAATCCAAATTCTGGTAAAACGGCAATATTCAATTTATTGACTGGCATGGACCAGAAGGTTTCGAATTATCCCGGGATAACGGTAGAAAAAAAGCTTGGTACTGGGAAATTCAATGATGGTACCGCTTACCATTTACTTGATTTTCCAGGCACATATAGCTTAACGCCCGAATCCTTCGATGAGCGAATTGTCACTGAACAAGTTCTGGAATGGATCCATGGTAAAAATCCGCCTGCAGTTATTGTTTCAGTAGTTGATGCAACTAACCTGAGTCGTAATCTTTATTTAACTACACAGCTATTAGATTTAGGCATTCCAATTGTTATTGCCTTGAATATGATGGATTTAGTGGATCAAACTGAAAAATTAGATGCATCATCATTGAAGAAGTGGCTGTGCGCAGCAGCGATTGTACCCGTGTCTGCACTGAAAAAAAGCGGCTTGAATAAACTACAAGAGCAGGTTAGAGCTAGCATTCTGACAAAACCTGTAAATAATGATATATTTCCATTGGAAGTAACTAAAACACTTGAAACAATCCTTATGCCAATTACGAGTCTACTGTATACAAAATTAGGGTACACTCCTCGTTTAGCAGCTGCACAGGCACTACGGCTTATTACAAGAAATTCAACCTTAGAATTATATAATAATGCTATTCAGGAAGGGCAAAAGATTAATTCGAAAACAGTAAATGAATTAGAACATCTTCGAACAGTTGCCATAAAAGAAATAGAAAAAGCAGAATTAAAACCTAGCTCCCTTGAAGCAATGTTACGATATCAGTGGTTGGACGCGAATCTTGCACAGGGTCGAAGTGATCATACGAACCAAATAAGAAAAATAAATGCCAATGAAAAGATCGATCAAATTCTTACGCATAGATGGTTAGGGCCCGGAATATTTATCGGGTTATTGTATTTCATTTTTCAATCAATTTTCAACTTCGCATCAATTCCAATGGATTGGATAGAAGCTGGGGTAAATTGGTTCGGCAAAGGGGCGGTAACCTTGGTGCCTGAGAGTAATTTCCGCGGTTTATTAATAGATGGTATAATTGCTGGTTTAGGAGCAATACTTATATTCTTACCACAGATTGTAATACTGATGTTCTTTCTGACATTGTTAGAAGATTCCGGTTATATGGCACGTGTAGCTTTTATGCTTGATCGCGGTATGTCAAAAATCGGGTTGCATGGGCGATCGGTACTACCATTGATGAGTGGTTATGCCTGTGCCATCCCGGGTATTATGTCCACCCGAACAATTGACAACTGGAAAGAAAGATTGATAACAATGCTGATTTTACCACTTATGAGCTGTAGTGCCAGATTACCGGTGTATGCATTGATGATTGGTGCTTTTATTCCACCGATTACTGTTGGTTACATTTTTGGATTACAGGGTTTGATGATGGTTGTGATGTATTTTATTGGAACTGTCACCGCTCTAATACTTGCGAAAATATTTAGCCTATGGATCAAATCTGAGGGAAAATCATCATTCGTAATGGAAATGCCACCATATCGCATGCCTATTTTGCGCTCTGTGTTCAGACAAGTGTTTATCCGGGCAAAACTATTTTTATTCAATGCCGGCAAGATTATTATGGCCATATCGATTATACTATGGTTTTTAGCCTCTTTTCCCAAAACAGACAACAGGGGTGAGCAGACGACTATCCATAATAGCTTTGCGGGAAAAATTGGTCACGCCATTGAGCCAGTAATCCAACCGCTTGGCTTTGATTGGAAGGTGGGTATAGCCTTAATTACTTCTTTCGCTGCAAGAGAGGTTTTTGTCAGCACCATGGCTACTATTTATAATGTAGAAAATGCAGCTGATGAAATGGTGCAGCTATCAGATGCGATGAAAAATGATTTGAATCCTTCAACCGGTCTTCCGGTTTTCACGCCACTCGTGGCTGTGAGCCTTATGGTGTTTTACGTTTATGCAGCGCAATGCATGGCTACGTTTGCAATAATTCGCAGAGAGACAAATACATGGAAATGGCCACTATTTATGATTGCCTATATGAATGTTTTGGCTTACCTGGTATCATTGCTCGTCTATCAGGGTGGCCTTTGGCTGGGTTTCAGTTAATTAGTTCAAAATGATTATTGGACCACAAACCTTGGTAGTGATATTACATAAATTAAATATTACAATTTGATTTGTTCTTTTTCGATTAGCCATTGTACTGTATCTCTTATCGAATCTTCAAGAGAACGAGGTTGATGCAGTAGTTCATTTTTGGCCAATGTTCCAGGGATTTCCTTGCACTGGACTGCCAAAGTATGGAGGCTACCACGACTAAATGACGGTCTTTGTCCGGTCAAATATGATTTTATTGCTGCGAATGGCAATGCCAGATAAGCTGTCCAAAAGGGCAAGGTCAGGTAAGTAATTCTTCGCGCAAGTAGACTGGCGATTACGTCTGTAATTTCGCGAAAGGAGGCCCATTTTCCTGGTAGGATATAATGTTGACCTTGGCGACCCATCTCAACGCAATTAATAGCTGTATTACATACGTCCCGCACATCAACCCAATTAAAACCATTATTAATCGCAATGGGCATTTTACCTGTGGCCATATCAATTATCACCTTGCCCATTCTGCTCGGTTTATAGTCGTGGGGACCGATGATACCAGTAGGATGAATTATGCTGGCATTTATTCCTTTTTTACAAGCAGTCACTACCCTCCGCTGAGCCTCTGCTTTGGTTCGGTCATATGGAGCTACTTTTTGATCATTCTTCGCAAGGGGCCGTTTTTCTGTTAAGGCCGTACAGGTTGGATTTTGTTGGAAAGCGTGGATACTAGAAAAGTGGATTAGGCGTTCAACACCTGCGCTGATACTGGCCTCACAAATTGCTTCGGTACCTTTTATGTTGACGGTTTCCATTAAGGGGATATCTACACTTTCAACCGCTACAAAGGCTGCGCAATGGAATACGGTATCTATCCCTTTTAGTTTCGGTGTTAATTGACCTGGATTGACAATATCTCCTTGAACACGTTCCACATCTAAATTTTCCAATGAACGAGTATCTTTGTGGACAAGGCACCGCACTGTCCACCCTTTTTCCAAAAGTTGGCGAACAAGGTTAGCACCAACATGGCCTGAGCCACCGGTAACAAATGCTTTTTTCATCGGATTTGAATATTGCTAGATTTCAATGCTAATCTCTTTTCAATTCTTATTTCAGTTGAATTGTAGATTTCAGTTTACATTTGATCTTCTTGACTTTCCACCATGTTGTAGGAAAATTCACCTGCTATGAAAACCATTACTTGCATCGCAAACTTTAAGGATGGTGACTCAATTCAAGGATTTTATTTATGCGTTGAAAAACACTTACGTCATACACGCTCAGGGGATCTATTTCTTGATTTACAGCTACGCGATAGAACAGGATCAATTAATGGGAAGATTTGGGATAATGTGGATAAGTTGAATGAAAAATTTAATGCTGGTGATCCAGTAGCAGTTTCAGGAAATGTGGATTCTTTCAAGGAAAGGCCGCAGTTAATTGTAAAAAAAATTAACCGAGCATCTGTTCAATATTATGGACGTTATGGTTATGATCCATCTTTGATCGTTCCAGCATCCTCAAAGAACCCAAATGATATGTGGAAAGCCATTACGAAAATCATTCGTACGATCAAATCTAACCCGCTGCGAAAACTGGTTAGCATGATCTATCGCGAGAACAAGGATATATTGCTGGTACATCCAGCATCGGTGAAAATGCATCATAATTACCGTTCGGGATTTATTGAGCATGTGCTTTCCATGGCTGAAATAGCAGATCAGTTGGCTGTACACTACCAATTGGACCGTGACTTATTAATCGCAGGTGTATTTCTGCACGACATTGGAAAAATAATTGAGATTTCTTCTGATCTCGAAGCAGAGTATACAGATCAAGGTAATTTTATAGGACACATTGTAATTGGCAGAGATATTGTACGATCTGCGGCAAAAAAAATCACAAATTTTCCTGAGGACGTTCAAATAAAGCTGGAGCACATGATTCTTTCCCATCAGGGTAAATATGAATGGCAAAGTCCAAAAAAACCTAAAATACGCGAAGCCTTATTATTGCACCTGATTGATAATATGGATGCAAAAATGAATTTATTTGCATTAGCTTTAGAGGAAAGTGCTGAGGATGGTGATTGGACAGATCGGCACAATTATTTCCGCATACCATTATATAAAGGCGATAATGAAACTAAATAATCTGGTTCGAGCTGCGATTTTCGCAGCCTTGGCCATCGGTGTTGGATTTTCTTTATTGCTGATTCCAAACATTGAATTAATCACAGTAACAATCTTTATTTCTGGGCTTACTTTGGGGTCAGCCTGGGGTATGCTTATTGGCGGAACAGCTGAGATTATATTTTCAAGTCTTAATCCCCTTGGTTCCGGCCTTAGCTTCCCTCCACTTTTTTTCAGTCAAGTGCTTTCCATGATAATTATTGGTGCCATAGGTGGATGGTTGCGCCCAATTTTTTACCGGCCTGAATTTTCCTTTAAAACTTTGCTAGGTCTAGGATTTACAGGTCTATTTGTGACCTTTATTTATGATTCTTTTACGACGCTCAGTTATCCAGTAAGTGCTGGTTTTGAATCTGCCCAAACCTTGGGAATTTATATTTCTGGAATAGGTTTTTCATTACTTCACCAGATCTCAAATGCAATAGTCTTTATTGTTGGCATCCCCCGAGTCATGAAATATTTGGCGGTCCAGTCTTGAAAAGAATTCTATTTCTTTTAAGCATCTTTTATTCTGGTTTGATATCTCAGGGGTATAAAAACTATCCTTTTGACTGGACTGATCATTTCGGTGTGATTACCCAGAATGGAAGTGTAATGTGGAATGAAGATTGGATGTCTGGCGTATTATTTTTTGATGGGACATTTACCCACTACCCAAAACGATTTGGTTCAGTAATTAGTTATGATATTGCGAAAGCACAGCCTGGGTACTTTTTCAAAGCAGAAAATGCTTTGGATTCGAGCTATGTAGATAGTCGTATCAAATATACTCAAGGTGATTACTTTTTGGATATGCTAGCTCTCACAACCAATTTTTCTGATGGTAAGAGGTTAATAACATGGAACGGCTTTAAAAAAACATACGGTGGACCCTATGGCCAGTACATACTGGGTACTGTAAAACCAATACAGCAAGCTTATTTTCTAAAATACCAAACAGGTCAAATTAATGTAGCGATCGGACATTTCATTACTTCAAGCGGTATCCCGGATACAAGTACAAACGGTTCTATGTCCGACAGGATATTAAATGCAAGTATTCAAGTTCATGGATCAGCAGGTAATTGGGATTGGCAATTACACGGATCGCAGTTTAACCAGAAATATAAAATTCAGCATTCATCGTGGGGTATGTCCAGGAGCAATTATCTTACGAGGACAAGGATCCAGGGAAAATTAATCCGTAACAATTCTGGGGATACAAGGGTATATACTGGTTTTGAAGGAAATATTCAGGGTTTATCTAATTCATCAAGGTTTCGTTCTCGCGACTGGGGTATAGTATTTGCCGGAATAGCTTGGCAGGACTTTACCTTGACAGGGGGCGCAGTAGCAATTTCAAATGGAATGGCTCCATTTTTCCAAACCAAATATCAAAAGCAATACGCTAAAGGCGGCATGGTTATTGAAGTGAATAACAAACCAAAACCAGTACATATGCTGTTTTGGTCAGCTGTAGAGGATAGCTTGGCATTTGAAAATTGGCAATCATTATCGTTTAACACTTGGAAATCAATATTCCAACTAACATTTCATGGTAAAATATTTTTAACATGTGTGCAAGAAATAAACCAATATCAAATCAATTCGGAATTGGATCGTTCAATAAGTAAAGCTGAACCGAATATTCGTGGTGGAGAAATTGGCATTATGTGGAGTGGCTTTCGCAATTGGGTATTTTCAGGTTCCTTCCGCCATGTAATCGAGCCTTCCATTATTACGGATGGGATTGGGGATTGGTTAGATTTTAGAATTGCTGGAAAAGAAAAAATATTTAAGCGAAATATGAATGTGTCTTTTACTGTTGGATTAACGGGGTGGTTGAACCGCGACTCAACAATCAGTTTTGATCCATTTGTTGGTATTCCTCTGAAAGTTAATGATTCAGTTTACACACTTGGGGACCGCTGGATCCTGCAGGCGGAGGTAGCAGCAAAGGTTGCTTCTTTAAAAGTTACTTGGCGCATGAATAATGTATTTCGGGCTTTACAACCTATATTGGGTATTGTCCCAGAAGAAGAAAGTTGGATTAGCACAAATTACCTGATGCATGATGAGCAGCGTCAACTGGGCAGATTAATGGAAATTGTTATCGACTGGTATTTCCTGGATTAATTAGATCCATTCCAGACTTCGTAATCTCCCGGTGATGCGCCCACAATGTAGGTATAAGAAAGTTCACCAAGATCGTTGTGCACATATACAGTATCAGGTGCCTGAAAATCACTGGTGATGCCCATGAACACATTTTTATTATTTGCTCCTGCAGAATAGAGATCGTTGCTGCTGTATGTACCAATTTTAGCAGATCTATTGAGTGTCAAATCCATTGCTAAAGGTGCAACACCACCTTCGAATGTGCGGTATACTTCTCCAGCAATTAACATCATATCTCCACCGCAGACAGTACCAACACCATACTCTCGCATGCTCACTTCACTGGTTTGAATGTTGATCAGGGTTGTACCGTGATATGTCTCTGTCCAGTTTGCACTATAATATGTTCTTGATATCCATAATAAATCACCATCCAGTAACATCTGTTGAGGTCCATTTCCAACTTCAATTGTCTCTACGATTTCGCGGGTCTCGAGACTGATTTTTTCAACAGTACTCCCTGAACTGATAGCAACCCACAAATAAGAACCATCGGATACGATCGACTCTGGCAGACCATTTATGTTTATCGATCCTTCGATAAAATACGTTTCGAGATTCAGGATTTTAACATCCTGTGTATTCCAGTTAGTAAAATAGACATAATTATCAACAATGACCATTTCCCGCGGACCGGAATTATCAGTAGAAATATCAATTCCGGGAAGTCGTAGGCCAGAATCAGTGATGTTATATACTTTGAGAAGATGACTATTATTTACCAATACAAATAATTTATCATTGTGGATTGCTAACGATTGCACAACATCACCAACATCTGGGATATTTTGGATCTGCTGATTTCCGTTGAAAACCGTTATGGCACCATTGCTGCTGCCAAAGTTTCCTTCAGTTGCAATGAAGGTTAGTTCATTATTCTCTACTACTTGGAAATTATCCTCACAGGCAATAACCATTAATAAAATTATCAAAACAAACTTTTTCATTATCATTTCCTTTTCAATTTATGTTAGGGGGTAAAGGTTTGATGGATAGGACGCACCATAACCCTTTTCCCGAAAGTTAACTGATACTGAGTAGCTGCTAGGTTTCCTGACTTATGCTTTATCGGATTGAACCGACCTTCTCATCCTATCGGACAATGGTACTATTAATTAATCCTAAGCATTTACAGTAGCGGGAACTGTGACCGAATTTCACGGGCTTCCCTATGCAAACCTACTTCAATAATCATTCCAGCTTACCAGAGGTATTTTTTATTACCAATAGTTAATATTATGTATTAAGGGTTTAACACGGAAGCTCTTGTTATATAGAAACTCGGTAGAATAAATTCGCCAATGTTTTTCCCGATAGGAAATAATAAATGAAACAAAAATATTTTAACATAAATGCTTCAGTGGTAAATATTTATAGTGATCCAGACTTTAAATCAGCGGTAGTAACTCAAGGCCTATTAGGTGAGTCCTGTGAAATCATGGATTCGAAGGATGATTGGTTCAATGTTAACCAGTGGGACGGTTATAGCGGGTGGATACACAAACACCAAGGAATTGTAGCTGATAAAACTTACGATGCCAATCTCACTGTCTTTGAAATGGATGGTATTGTGACTAAAAAAAATGGGAAGACGGTAATTAGGGATCTTACTTTTGGCAATTTATTAAATGGAAAACCAATGAACGGTGGTTTTAGCATCACATTACCAGATGGAGAAAAAGGTTGGACAGGTACACTATTAGGGCGCATGACAGAGCAGCCAACCCGTAAGAGTATTATACGTCTCGCACGATCATTCATGGGAGTGCCCTATTTATGGGGCGGAAAATCTCCCCATGGTTTTGATTGCTCTGGGTACATTCAAACCATATACAAGACTTTTAATATTGAATTGCCAAGGGATACATACCAACAGGCTGATCATTTTAAGAAATCCACAATAAATATGGAGCAGGCAAAGCAAGCTGACTTACATTTTTTTGAGAATGATGGTAAGATTACTCACGTTGCGCTTGCTGAGGAAAATGGATATTTTCTACATGCGCAAGGCTGGGTTAAAGAAGAGAGTTTCGACTCTAGTGCACCTAATTTTAACAGCGATTTGAAAAATAAGTATGCTTGCTCGGTATCAATGGAACCAATTTTAGGAACATGAAGAATTATCCATCTAAAAATGGATCATTACTAAATCGTGCAGTTCTGGTTCTGAACTCAAACTATGCCCCCATGACAATTACTACATCAAAACGTGCCATCTGTTTATTTTTTCTGGATAAAGTGGACGTCATAGAAACATATGCCGATCTTATTCATTCACCGAGCACAATTTTACCCTTACCAAGCATTGTTAAATTGAAAGATTATATTAACTACAATAGTATGAATGTGGTTTTGAGCAGGAAAAATATTCTCCTACGTGACAAACACCAGTGCCAGTATTGTGCGAATAAATCTAACCCTCTGACAATAGATCATATTATACCAAAAGAACGTGGTGGGATCGATTCGTGGGATAATCTGATAACTGCGTGTCAGAAATGTAATAGGAAAAAGGGAAACAGAACTCCCAGAGAAGCCAATATGTCCCTATTAAAACATCCTCAGAAACCAAACAGAATACATTATTTTCAGCACTTTATTCAGGATTCGCAATCTTCGTGGAAACCATACCTATTTTTAGAAGCGTTTTAGGGACATAAACGTTGAAACGTGTGCTCAGCGGTATTCAGCCATCAGGATCTTTACACTTGGGGAATTACTTTGGCATGATGAGCCGCATGATTCGTTATCAAAAAGAATATGATCTTTTTTCATTTATTGTGAATTATCACGCCATGACCACAATTCAGGATCCAAGTATACTTGAGAACAATACAATCAATGCTGCTCTTGATTTCATTGCACTAGGACTGGATCCTGAAAAATCAACATTTTGGATTCAGGCAGATGTACCACAAGTGACTGAATTCACTTGGATCATTTCCAATGTAACCAATGTTGGCCTTATTGAACGTTCAACCTCCTATAAGGACAAAATTTCCAAAGGAGTCATGCCTAATATGGGTTTATTCAGTTATCCAATACTTATGGCCTCAGATATTTTGTGTTTTGGAGGAGATATTGTTCCAGTTGGGAAGGATCAAAAACAACATTTGGAAATGACTAGGGATATTGCCATAAAGTTTAACAATACCTATGGTGAGACTTTGGTGGTACCTGAACCAGATATTGAGCAGGAAACACAACTTCTTCCTGGAATTGATGGGCAAAAAATGAGTAAATCTTATAATAACACGATTCCTATTTTCGGTGACGAAAAATTCATTCGTAAACAGATCATGTCGATCGTAACTGATTCTATACCAGTCGATGAACCAAAGAATATCAAATCACCTTTATTCAAGCTGTTTGTACTATTCTTGGATGAAAAAGGTAAAAAAGATTTAAAGAGACGGTTTCTTAGTCCTGGCCTGCAGTACGGAGATGTAAAAAAGGAACTTTTTGAAACAATAATAGAGTATTTCCGTCCATTCCGGGAAAAAAGAGAATACTTATCAGGTCATATGGATTATGTTTATGAACAACTTTCAAATGGGTCCAATAAAGCAGGTGTAGTAGCTGATCAAATTCTCAGTAAAGTGAGAAAAGTAACGGGCTTAAATTACAGGGTCTAATATGTATAAGGTAAAGCTAGAGAACTTCACAGGACCTCTGGATTTGCTATTGTACTTCATCCGCCGCGACGAAATTGATGTTTATGATATTCCCATAGCACGGATAACAGCGGAATACATGGAAACTCTAGATATGATGCAGACATTCAACTTAAATGTCGCAGGTGAATTTATTCTCATGGCCGCTACCCTTATGCGAATTAAGGCAAAAATGCTTTTACCCAAGCCGCAATTAGTCGATGAAGATGAAGTTGAAGATCCACGTGCGGAATTAGTGCAACAACTGCTCGAGTACCAACGATTCAAGGAGATGGCATATGATCTTGATAAATTAGCCCTAGACCGAGGCCAATACCATCCCCGCGGTTTTGAAATGAAATCTCCAGATTTTGAAGAGGATACTGCAGCATATTTAAAAGATGTAACCTTATATGAAATAGCGCGATTATTTAAAAATGCAATGGATAATATGCCTGTCATTCAGCCATATGAGCTACATCGTGAACAAGTGCATTTGGGTGACCAAAAAGCATTGATATTCCGCTCATTTGATATAGATGGACGTCTTCCTTTTTCTGCTTTGGTAAAAAAACTAAAAACTAAATTAGAGGTTGTTGTAACATTCTTAGCTATATTAGAATTAGTTCGAATGCGCCAGATAATTGTTATTCAAAATGAACTATTTGGTAAGATGGAAATGCAAAGACTGGGGGCAGAAGCGTAAAAAATGAATTTATCTGAGCAGATTCAAATAGTTGAAGCTTTGCTTTTTGCTTCACCTGAACCGCTTACCCAGACCCGTATAAACCTGATATTTGAAACTGATCCACCGAAATTAGATGACACCGTAAAAGAACTTAATCATAATTATGAAAAGGCCAATCGATCCTTTAGTATTCAAGGGATTGCTGGTGGTTTCCAGTTAACAACACTACCTGAATTTGACATATGGATAAAACGTATGCTTGATAAGAGCGGTAAACTAATATTATCAACTGCCGCTATGGAAACCTTGGCAATTGTTGCATATAAACAACCGATTAGCAGGTTTAATGTAGAATCGATTCGCGGGGTTGACTGTAGTGGAGTGATCAAGACATTATTGTCTAAAAACCTTGTGCGAATAAAAGGCCGCGATGAAGGACCTGGCCGTCCTCTATTATATGCAATAACCGATAAATTCCTCGAAAACTTTGGTTTGAATAGAATATCTGATTTACCAAAATTAAAGGAAATAGCAGACTTAACTGATGTGGATGCAGCAGAAAAAATGAAATTAATGGAACTGCAATTAAAACCATCTGAGCAACCTCCAGATATTTCGCCAGATGACCTGGCAACCGGTGCAACAGCACAAACATAATATTTAATGCGTTTAAATAAATATCTAGCTCAATCTGGGATCGCATCACGGCGCGGATCAGACCGGTTAATTAAAGCAGCTACGACTACGGTCAATAATATTGTAATTACTGATCCTGCCTATGATATTAAAGATAATGATATTGTACGATATGATGGAAAAAACATTCAATTAAATGATAAAACGGTAGTATTAATGTTTAATAAACCAATGGGAATTATTACGACAATGAATGATCCGCAAAATAGGCTATCGGTTGCTGACTTATTGCCCAAAGAAAATAGGGTATTTCCTATTGGCAGATTGGATAAAAATACCACTGGGTTATTACTAGTAACCAACAATGGTGACTTTGCCAATAGGTTAATGCACCCCAGGAATCGCGTGCCCAAGATTTATGAAGCAATAATAGACCGTCCATTGGATCCAATAAATATTAGCAAAATAAAAAAAGGTATTTTTATCGGTGCTGGGGAATGGGGAAAAGCCAATATAATTAGTCAGACAAAAAGTAAAAAACGAACTTTAGTTATATTGGAACTTCACCATGGTAAAAATCGCGAAATTAGACGATTATTTCATGCGATAGATCACAAGTTATTTTCTTTAAAAAGAGTTCAATATGCCGGTTTGGACTTAGGACACCTTCCATTAGGGCAATACCGGTCATTAGATTACAATGAATTGCGGAAGATCCAGTCGTTCACAAAATAGTAAAATAGGTATTGTTATTATTATTGATTTATCTCCCAATTCATTGGTTTTCTATCAAGTGAATAGTAAATTTGCCGGCTATTTGAGAAGAGGATTGCATGATTGTCGCTATTGATGGTCCTGCCGCGTCTGGTAAAAGCACTACCGCTAAAATGGTAGCAAAGAAATTGAAAATGACTTACTTAGACACAGGTGCCATGTATCGTGCTGTAACCCTAGCGTTATTACGATCAAACACCGATCTGGATGATTATGATTCTGTTTGCCAGGTTGTTGATGAACTAGAATTGGACATTTTTGATCAGGGAGCTAAAACTGTTGTAAGATTAGATGGTGAGGATGTCTCTCAGGCAATACGTTCAATGCCAGTGACCGAAAACGTAAGTGCTGTAAGTGCGATGAAGTATGTACGAGAAGCCATGGTTGAAATACAGCGTAATATTGGAAAAAAGACTAATTGTGTTGTTGAAGGTCGTGATATTGGAACTGTAGTATTTCCAGATGCAGAATTCAAAATATTTATGGTTGCCGGTGTTAAAATTCGTGCGGAAAGAAGACTCAAGGAACTCCATGAAATGGGCGATGATCAGTCACTGCAAGAAGTAATGGCTGATTTGAAAAGACGGGATAAAAAAGATTCTACGCGAGTACACTCACCATTACAGAAAGCGGGTGATGCGATTGAAATTGATACATCGATGTTATCCATTGATCAGCAAGTGGAAAAAGTGGAAAAATTCATCAATCTTGTAAGAGAAAAAAATAACAAATAGGAACCAAATGACTAAAAAAAATACTAGTGGGCTGGTCTTTGAAGAGTCGGATGTAGTTGATGCTGCTGAAGTCAGTGACGAATTCGCAAATGCAGAGGATGCACCTGCGGTCGCTTTAAATGAAGAAGATGAAATAGAAGAGAGCCTACCTCCGGCAGTGGATTATCTCGATCCCACATTATTCAAAGAAATCCGAACTGTAACCAGAGAAGACCTTGATTCGAGTGTGGAACAAACTCAAGTCCCAGTAGATATTAAAGATCAATACTTCAGGTCTATATCCGAAATATCTGAAAACCAGGTTCTCACTGGGCGTGTCATTGGGATGAATGATAAAGATATTTTAATTGATATTGGATTTAAATCTGAAGGTCTGATAGATCGCTCGGAATTTCCGGTGAATGCACTGCCTCAAATTGGCGATCAAATTGAAGTGTATCTCGAGTATCTTGAGGATCGTAATGGCAACCTGGTTCTGTCAAGAGAAAAAGCCGTATTTATGAGTCGTTGGCGGGATATTCGAGAATTTTACGAAAAAGAAAAAATCTTTACCTGTAAAATTATGCGTAGGATTAAAGGCGGGATGATCGTCGATATTGATGGTTTGCAAGGGTTTCTACCTGGTAGTCAAATTGATGTCCGGCCTATAAAGGATTTTGATAAATACCTGGATCAGGACTTAGAAGTGCGGGTAGTAAAACTTAATGAAGCACGCAAAAACATCGTTGTTTCCCACAAAGTAATTATTGAAGATAGTCTTAAAGAGAAGCGAGAAGAATTACTGGCCGTCATGGAAATTGGTCAGATAATGGAGGGCAGAGTAAAGAATATTACCGATTTTGGAGTTTTTATAGATCTAGGAGGTATAGATGGCTTACTGCATATTACAGATCTATCGTGGGGAAGGGTAAATCATCCTAGTGAAGTTGTAAAATTGGATGAAACATTATCGATCAAAATAATTGATTACGATAAAGAAAAACAGCGTGTATCCCTAGGTCTAAAACAACTGATGCCACACCCATGGGAGGATGTTGAAGAAAATTATCCTATTGGCTCTAATGTAAAAGGTAAAGTTGTGAGCCTGACCAATTATGGTGCATTTGTCGAACTCGAGGCCGGAGTAGAGGGTCTAATTCATGTATCGGAAATGTCTTGGACGCGCCATATAAAAAATGCGTCAGAAATATATTCCATTGGTGAAGAAATTAAAGCAGAAGTACTGGCGATTGACACGGATGATCGAAAAATTAGTCTTGGTGTAAAGCAACTTGAACCAGATCCATGGGATGAAATTGAAGAAAAATTTATGGTTGGAAGTCTGCAAAAAGGTAAAGTAATCAATATTACACAATTCGGAGTCTTTGTGGAACTGGAAGAAGGAATTGAAGGATTAATCCATGTTTCTGATCTGTCATGGACAAAAGTAGTTCGCCATCCAAAAGAGATGGTACAGAAGGAAGAAGATGTAGAAGTTCGTATTCTTGAAATTTCCCGCGAAAAAAGACGAATTGCGTTAGGTCTTAAGCAAGTTGCAGATGACCCTTGGGATGAACTAATGAAGAAATTTGAAACGGGTAAGGAAATTACTGGAGAAATAATTCGTATTTTGGAAAAAGGAATTATTTTGCAGCTTGAAGACGATGTGGAAGGGATTGTTCCTTTCGGAGGCAGGTCTAAAAATAATCGTAAGGAAGTATTGACAAAGTTTAGTACGGGAGATAGTCTTACCGGCCACGTTATGGAAGTCAAACCTGATGACAAGAAGGTAATTATTTTCATTGAAGAATTAGCAGACGAAATAAATACGGGTTCAAAAAAAGATGAGGTTACAGAGTTTCTAAATAAGCAGGATGAACCAGCATCTGAAAAAATAGAGCTGCCTGATCAGCTAACTGAAGGGTCAAACGAAGAAAAAGAACCCAAATAAACACGATTTAATTATATCAAAAAGTCGATGATTTTTTGAAAGAATCAAATTTCATAACTTTTCTATCACGACAGCAATTCGGTGCCCGTGCTGGGGCATTAGGGTTAGCTATTTTCCTTTGGATATTTGTAGTTAGTAATAATGATTATGTCACTATTATGAATGTTCCAATCGAAGTAAGAAACCTCAATGAGCGGAAAAGAGCGTATAAAAAAGAAATACCTCAGTCAGTTCTGGTTCGTTTAAGAGGTAGTGGCCGCGCCATTTTTAAAACATTGTTATTGAAGGATTTTGTTTCTGATTTTAAACTGGTTATTGATCTCGATAGAATATCGGAGGAATATGATTTTTATTTAAATGAATATTACGATAGGTACCCACAAAAAGTATCTATCCCATCCACCTTTGAATTGCAATATGTCGAAGTTGTGTATCCTGATTCCATTCACATCAGTCTTGATGAATATATGGTCAGATATGTTCCTGTACAATCCCAGGTCCTAGTAAACCCGAGTCCAGGATATATAAAGGTAGGAAATCCAATTTTAGACTCCAGTATGGTCAAAATCGCTGGTGCAAAAGAGGCAGTACAGTCGATAAATTTTGTTCAAACAAAGAAAGATACTTTTTCTGATGTAGACTTTCCTATAAATACTCGTATTGCGCTTGAAAGAATAGAAGAAGTTCTCATCGAGTATTCGTTTATTAGTATTAATTATAGTCAGGATATTCAGGCTATCACTGAACGAATCATCAGTGAAGTACCGGTACAAATAACGAACAATATACCAGGTTTAGTTATAAGGAGAAATCCGAGTACTGTTTCACTGACGATTGTAGGAGGTGTAGATTATATTGCTGGGGTACAACCTCCAGATATTAATGTTTTTATAAATTTTACTTCTGAATGGTCTCCAAAAAAGCAATTCTATGAACCAAAGGTGATAGTCCCCGCGGGAATAATAAGCTGGCGAGATTTAACACCACGTAATATAGAGTTAGCGGTTGCTAAGGAACCGGATTGATAATACTTGGTATTGAGTCGTCCTGCGATGAGACGGCTGCCGCAATATGTAAGAATGGCAATATCCTATCCAGTATTGTTAGTTCACAACAAATACATAAAAATTTTGGTGGTGTTGTCCCTGAAGTCGCGTCCCGAGAACATGAACGTTTGTTAAACTACAGTGTAGAAAAGGCGCTAGATGAAGCAGAAATTGCCTTAAGCGATCTTGATGGTGTAGGTGTAACCCAGGGGCCAGGACTTGCCGGAGCACTAATTACAGGCGTTTGTTTTGCAAAGGGTCTTTCTCAGAGTTTAAATATTCCTATTCTTGGAATAAATCACTTGGAAGCACATATTTATGCGAACTTCTTGGCTGACCCTACGTTAGTATACCCTCTTGTCTGTTTATTGGTTTCTGGAGGACATACACAATTATGGTTAGTTAAAGAAATGGCGGATTATGAATTATTAGGGGAGAGCAGAGATGATGCGGCTGGTGAAGCTTTTGATAAAGGTGGAAGAATTCTTGGGTTGGATTATCCAGGGGGACCTGCGATAGAAAAAATGGCTCACAATGGTGATTGTAAAGCCATTGATTTCCCCAGGGCATTTTATAAGGATGAATCTCTGGAATTCAGTTTTAGTGGCTTGAAGACCTCTTTGCTTTATTTCATGGAAAAGAAAGATAAATCTGTAGTACTCGCGGATGTAGCTGCTAGTTATCAAAAAGCAATATTAGATGTGCTGGTGTACAAGTTGGCAACGGCTGTAAAAAGGAAAAATGTAAGAACTTGTGTTATTGCTGGTGGCGTTGCGGCGAATAATGAATTACGAAATATGGTTAAAAAAACAATAGGTGATGAGATAAGTGTATTATATCCGGAACCTGCTCTATGTACGGATAATGCGGCCATGGTTGCTTACCTGAGTCAATTATACATGGAAAAGGGATTTACTAGTCCTATTGACTTTGATGTCTTCCCAAATTTAAAAGTAGTTTAATTATGGACGTTTCTTTGTTGAAACCAGTAGATGCCTGGTTTTGGGTATTTTCAATTAGTGTATTGGTTGCAATACTGGTAACATACTTATCAATCAGAAATCATCCTGAATTAAGATGGCTGCTTATTCTTCGTGGTACTACATTAATCATAGCATTGTTTTTATTGTTACAGCCTAGATTTACATGGACTGAAACTAAGACAATAGAATTGGACTGGAATTTTTATGTCGATAATTCAGTTAGTATTGGTTATCACCCAGCATTGTCTTTACAAACCATCAAATCTGAACTTTCACAATTAATATTTAATCTAAATAAACAAGATGTAGCGCCATATTTATATTCATTTTCGGAGAGTGTTTCAGCGCTTGAAAATGTTCAATCATGGGAAGGAAAAGGTTCATCGACCGATTTAGGGTCGGTTATCAGTCATATTGTATCAAATCAGGAAAAACTCGCTGGTGCTACTATAATTACCGATGGTCAGATTAATCATGGTTTGGATCCAGCCCGATTGATCCTAAAAGTAGAAGTACCTGTATATACTTTAGGGATCGGTGAAACCACTCCTCTCGTTGATCTCAGTATACAGTCTATTGATGCGCCTACTGTTGTAATAAAAGGCGAGGACGTAAAGATAAATGTAACTATAAATTCAACTGGCGATGCACAGGATAAAGTAAATGTAATCTTATATAGAGGTAGAAAGATGTTAGGTTCCAAATATCTTCAAATAGAAGGTTATGGATCCCGTACGCAAGCACGTTTCATGTTCACTCCATCGAATTTAGGTGAAAATGAATACAGGGTTAAGGTCTCTACTGTATCACAGGAAATAAATATCGATAATAATCAGCAGAAATTTTTTATTACCGTATTAAAGGATCGTTATAAGGTCGCTCTAATTACAGGATCCCCGAGTTTTAATACAAGTATTATCAAGAGATATATTCGTAATTACCCTCGTGTAGAGTTGGATCATTTTGTGAGGCGGAAAAATGGATATTTACCAGCAATGAAATCTTTTTGGTTTAAGCCCTATCAATTGATCATTTTTGATAATTATCCAATCAAGGGATTGTCATCAAAAATCCAGCGAATTTTTTCCAAAAAAATTGGTGCTGAGAAATCATCACTTTTATGGTTATTAGGTAGTAATGTAACAGAAGAGTCTGCCCGTTCAATAATTCCTTTTTTTCATTTACGTATGAAGGATCAGATTCAATCCTCTGAAAAAACATTATGGTACATGACTACAGAGGCGCTAAGTCGCAGTATTTTTCAAGGATTGGAAGTAAACGATGGCCTTGATTTCTGGGAAAAATTCCCACCAATATTATCGTCGTATAATTTTGAAAGTACTAATGATAAAATTGAGGCAATTGCATATAATCAAGGATCTGATTTTGTTCCGCTGATGTTCTTGGGTGAAAAACAAGGTATTCGCAGCACTGTTTGGACCTCTCTTGACTTTGCTACCATTCATCACAAATTATCCGGCACAGATTATTCAAAAATTTTCCCCGAACTATGGACCAGGTTATTTTCCTGGCTGTTAAAAACAGGTGGCGATAAAAATCTTTATTTCAGGCTAAATAAAGAATCCTACCAGCAAGGAGAAGAAATATTAATTACTGGTACAAGCGTTGGTAATAAAAGGGGATCAAAAGATCAAGCATTCATAACCATCAAAACTGATAGTCTTGAAATCAATTCAGCAGAATTAAGATTCAATCCGGAATCCAGACGCTGGGAGGGAAATATCTGGGCACCAAAACCAGGGAAATATTCATACGAAATATCTATGCAGGATGGTAATGCACAGCCAGTGAAACAAAATGGGCGATTTATCGTAGAAGAGAGTCAGATAGAATTAAATGAGGTAGCGTTGAATTCCCCATTATTAGAGAATTTATCAATGAAAACGAATGGTGCATATTACCCTTGGGCATCCCGGGCGGAATTATTTAATAAAGTTTTACCACGAGATCGCCAAGAAAAAATCAAAAGATCAACTAGATTCAATGAAGAGACCTGGATACTGGTTATCTTGATTGTATTATTGACAATTGAGTGGATCATCAGGAAAAGAATCGGGTTACCGTAAATAAATAGTGCAACTTTCCGACGGAAAATATTAGTTTTAAGTAAGGAGTCCCATTCGTCATGAAACGTATCACCATTATTGGCACCGGTTACGTGGGTTTAGTAAGTGGTGCTGGAATATCTGATTTTGGCCATCGGGTTCGCTGTGCAGATATAGATAAGCAAAAGATTGATCTGCTAAATGATGGCAGTATACCAATATATGAACCCGGGCTAAAAATGCTTGTTGCCCGAAATGTTAATGCTAAAAGATTAACTTTTACTGTTGATGTAGAGGAGGCAATTAAATGGGCCGAAGTTATTTTTATCGCAGTGGGTACTCCACAAGGTGAAAATGGCGAAGCAGATATTTCAGCAATAAAAGCAGTTGCAGAGCAGATTGGAAAAAATCTTAATAATTACAAAGTAATTAGTACTAAAAGTACAGTTCCAATCGGAACGGGGAAAATGATTCAAAAAATAATCGATGAGGATAATCTTGATAAAATTAAATATGATTATTGCTCTAACCCGGAATTTCTAAGGGAAGGTGCTGCAGTTAGAGACTTTTTGCACCCCAATCGTGTTGTATTAGGAGCAACTAGTGGTAAAGCTTTTGAATATTTAAAAGATGTTTACCGGCCACTTTATATTAATGAGACTCCAATGGTACACACAACGGTTGAGACTGCTGAGATGATTAAATATGCTGCGAATGCTTTTCTGGCAATAAAAATAAGTTATATCAATGAGGTGGCAAACCTCTGTGATGAAATTGGTGCTGATGTGCATGTTGTTGCGAAAACACTTGGTATGGATGGACGCATCAGTCCAAAATTTTTACATCCGGGCCCAGGGTTTGGTGGTTCTTGTTTTCCTAAAGATACAAAAGCACTCGTTGAAATCGCAAAGAATTACAAAATAAATATGGCGGTGGTAACTGCTGCAATCGAAGCAAATAATTTCCAGCGCAAACGGATGCTTAACAAATTAAATGAACTATTGGATAACAATCTTAAGGGCAAAGTAATTGCAATACTGGGTTTGGCTTTTAAACAGGAAACAGATGATGTTCGTGAATCACCAGCAATTGACATTATATCCGGTATTCATGATAAAGGCGGTATAATTAAAGCCTATGACCCGATTGCAAATGATTCCATGAAGGAAATTTTTCCAGCACTTGATTTCAAATCCAATTGGCATAAGGCGGTGGAAGGCAGCGATGCGGCAGTAATTATGACTGAATGGAATGAATTCAGGGGTATGGATTTAGAAAAATTGAAAAATTTGATGTCCCAACCAGTAGTACTTGATACGAGAAATATATTAAATATAACCGAATTAAAGCGTCTAGAGTTCAAGTATGATAATGTAGGTCGCAGGGTAGCGTAAGTGATTGTGGAAAAAACACCTCTTGAAGGTTTATTACTTATTAAACCGAATGTTCACGAAGATAAACGCGGTTATTTCTACGAAAATTATAGGGATGAATTATTTGAAGAAAATGGATTACCTACTAATTTCCGTCAGGATAACCAGACAAAATCCGTTAAGGGTACTTTAAGAGGACTTCATTATCAACTGAAATATCCGCAAGGGAAATTGGTACGAGTAAGTCTCGGAATAGTTTATGATGTGGCTGTAGATATAAGAAAAACTTCGCCAACTTTTAGTCAATATTTTGGTATGAATCTTACGGATAAGGATCATATGCAAATGTACATTCCACCTGGATTTGCTCATGGCTTTTGCGTGCTATCTGATCAGGCTATTTTTCAATATAAATGTACTGAGATTTATCATTCGGAGGATGAGTTTGGTATCCGTTGGGACGATCCGCAGATTAATATTAATTGGTCAATATCAGATCCGGTTATTTCTGATCGTGATTTGGAATTGCCATTTCTTGCTGAACAAAAAAATTTACCCGTATTTGAGGGGTAAATGAATAATACTATTCTTATAACCGGCGGATGCGGGTTTATCGGTTCAAATTTCATTCAATACATCCTGGCTAATACTAAATATCGAACTGTCATTAATTTGGATAAACTTACCTATGCAGGCAACACCAATAATCTGCTTGATATTCAAAAGGATGAAAGATACATATTTATCCAAGGTGATATTTGCGATCATAATTGTGTGCGTAACATATTTAAAGAATATCTCCCAAGTGTGGTGGTCCATTTTGCAGCGGAGAGCCATGTTGATCGATCCATTGATGGTCCACAACAATTCATTCAAACCAATATTATTGGTACCTCTGTATTGCTACAGGAATCGCTGGATTACCATATTCATTTAAATGAAGCATTCCAGTCAAAATTCAAGTTTCACCATATCTCAACCGATGAAGTTTTTGGCAGTCTTGGTGAAGGTGGTTACTTCAGCGAATCAACGGCTTATGATCCCAGTTCGCCCTATTCCGCATCGAAAGCTTCTTCAGATCATCTGGTTCGGGCCTGGCATAGAACTTTCGGACTACCGGTTACAATATCGAATTGTTCCAATAATTACGGTCCATATCAATTCCCGGAAAAACTCATTCCATTAATGATTTTAAATTGTCTTGCTGAAAAGCCATTACCGGTTTATGGAACCGGTGAGAATGTGCGCGATTGGTTATATGTTCAGGATCACTGCGATGCTATTAATATGGTTCTTCAAAAAGGCACCATTGGTGAGACTTATAATGTGGGTGGAAATAATGAGATACAAAATATTCAGATTGTAAAGGATATATGTACAATTTTAGATGAAGTCAAACCTGCAGAATCCGGGGAATCTTATCATCAATTGATAACTTTTGTTAAAGATCGCCCGGGACATGATTTTAGGTATGCTATCGATTCGACAAAAATAAAACAGGATTTAGGCTGGCAACCGCATGAGACTTTTCAATCCGGTTTGAGAAAAACAATCAATTGGTATTTAGACAATAAAGATTGGTGGATCGAAACTCAAGAAAATATTTACCAGCAAGAACGACTCGGAATTGTGTAATCGATATGAATAAAAATATTCAGTTATTTATCGTCATATTTTTTCTATTGAATATTGATCAATCACCCGCACAAACTTCAACGCAGTTAGACGCAACCCAATTGGATAATAGTAAGCAACCAATTATTTACCGTGAGTATGGGGTAGTACCTTTGCCTTTGGAAAGCGCAATTGATCCAGAGGAATATCTCCTTGGCCCAGGAGATCGCTTAAGAATCTTATGGTCTGTAGAAAATGTTGATAATTTTGTTACCATTGGTCCTACAGGTAACTTAATTGTTCCTGAGATTGGGCCGATTAATGTTTTGGGTAAAACACTTGCTGAAGTTGATCGTGAAATAAATGAAGAGATTAAACAAGTATATAAATCTGCTAAAGTTTCTGTTGAGCTTATTCGTTTTCGACAATTTAAAGTATTCGTGTATGGAGCAGTGAATAAGCCAAAATTTGTTAAAATGGCACCTGTGAGCCGTTTTTTTGAAGCGATCAATGGAGCTGGTGGTTTACAAAAATATGCGGACCCCGAAAGATCTGTTTTAATTCGAAATGGTAATAGTAAAAACATATTTTTAAAAGAATTTTTACTTAAAGGAGATCTTGATAATAATCCGCAATTAATCGATGGAGACAAAATTTATGTACCATTCTTAAATATTACGCCAGATAAACAAGCGGACTATATGGAGTATGATAATTCAAATAAGGTCCTTGTTACTGGATTTGTTTTTCGTCCAGGCGCCCATTATTTTAGACCGGGGTTTAGCGTAAAAGATTATATTGCCTTAAGTGGTGGATCCTTGGACGTAGGTGCAGTAAATCGTGTAAAAATATTAAAAAAGGATGGGACTACTACTACTACACTTGCCTATAATCAAATGGTCGTACCGGGTGATATTATTGAGGTCCCTGAAACATACGGTAGTATTCTTTTTGGTAATACAGGTTTTATTCAAGCCTTAACATCAATAGCCACGTTAATACTCGCCTATCAAGCAACCCAGCAATGAGTATAAACTTATCCCCACACGAAAAGAAAATTTTTTCTCTTGTAGAGAAACACCCTACGATTGTTTCTGATCCTGTGGAAAGAAAACGTATTGCAGAATTAAATGGCATGACGGAAAAAACGCTGCGAAACCGATTGGGCGATTTAAAGCGTTATGGTGTAATCGGCCAACAAACAAGAGGTCAGAAAACGAGTACTCAGGACAATGAGGTACTTACGGACAATTTGCTTTTATTTTGGACCAATAGGAGATTAATTATAAAAAATACGATCATTGTAGCGTTTGTTTCCTTAATTGTATCTTTGTTATTACCCAAATGGTATGCTTCTAAAGCAGTGGTTCTATCATCAGGGGCCGGACAGTTCAATTTTCTTTCTTCAATTTCACCAATACCTGTAGCTGATTTTGGTTTATCTACAATCAATGAAGATATAAATAATTTTATTGCGATCTTGCAAAGCCGCACTGTGAAAGAATATATGGTCAATAAATTCAATCTTGTAGATCGGTATAAACAGCGAGATATCGAATTTGCAATGGAAGCATTCGAAGAGAAAATGGAACTGGAGGTAACAGAAGAAGGAACCCTGGAAATCTCAATAATTGATAAGGATCCAAAAGTTGCGAAACAGATGGTTAGTGAAGCGTTATTTATGCTGGACCAGATCAATCAAAATATTGGAATGGAAGCTGGCAAATATAACCGTGAGTTTTTGGAAAAAAGACTAAATCAGAATAAACATGATCTTGAAAAAGCAGAATTCGCTCTAAAAATATTCCAGGAAAAAACCGGAATTATTGATCTTGTAGCACAATTGTCCAGTACGATGCAGATGAGTGCACAAGCATACAATTCAATTTTTGAAGCATATACAGGATTATACATAAAGAAAATTGAAACAGAAACAGAACTTGCGGTTGCTAAAACAACCTTATCAAATAACAATCCAACCATAATGCAGTTAGAAAAATTACTTAATGAACAGATATTTCAGCTTGACCAACTGATGATTAAATTAGATGAAAAACTACAATATCTTTTATCAAACATAACACCTGCTCAGGTTGATGCGGTTCCGAAAATCGAGTTTTCTGTTTCATTTAATTCTTTACCATCTCTTGGCCTAGAGAATGGAAGATTGATTCGTGAGGTTGAATTGCAAAGCAAAATCCAAGAACTATTAATACCACAATTTGAACAAGCTAAACTAGAGGAAACGAAGAATATTCCCACTCTTCAGGTGATCGATAAACCAAAAGTTGCTATTAACAAAGCTAAGCCAAAAAGAGCTTTGATTGTTATTGGAGCGACCCTAATGAGTATTTTAGTATCCATTATATTTATTTATACTGACCACCATACACGGGATTTGCGCACGGCACTCAAGCGAACCTAATTGTAATGCTATTGCTGACAGTTCTTGCCGTAGTTGAGACAATATTATTATTTCTAGGGGTAATTACAAACCCAATAATAATGGTATTAATACCACTTGGATTAATTATACTTTGGTGGCTGATTAATAATCCAGCGATTACCTTAATGATTTTGAGTCTTACAGCAATCATCAAAGGGTACTTAATTAATTACTTCCCTGTTATTGAAATTCTTGATATAACAGTTATCGCTACCATAATTATTTGGCTGGGGTTGGTGAAAATATTACTGGAGGGTAATTGGAAACTTCCCAGTGAACCGAAATCCATAGTTTATCTGTTTTTAATTTTCGGTCTATTGCTGGGTATTTCATATATTTACACAGCCTCCCCTGATTATGGTTTCAGAAAAATACTTCGATTTAATACGTTTGCAGTTACAATATTTATTTCACCGCTTCTTATTATAAAATCACCCGCAGATTCTAAGCGATTACTATCATATTTCTATTTTTTATTGGTTATAATAATTGGCATTATGCTATTACAGTTTGTTTATTTTCTGAAATGGGGTGATTTTGCAATAGTTCTAGCATATTGGAACAGAATATCAATCCCTGGCGCAAATCCGATACAGGTGAGTCGCTATCTGGCGATTGGTGCTGCAATGATGATAGCACTGTTGATAAGAAATAAGCCTTCCCAGAGCCTACATTATTTTGCTATTCTATTTGTGATTTTATTGAGCATCATATTATCCGGTTCCAGAGGTCCTCTTGTTAGTATAATAATTGGATCAATAGTATATGCAATTCTTTATGAAAGAAAACACTCATCCCGCATATATGGATATGGTATTCTCGCGATCGGAACCATAATTACATTATTACTATTATTGCCCGAAAGTTTAACACAACGCTTTTTTGATATTTCTCAAGGTTCAGTAATAATGACCCAACAAGGTGTGCGACGAATAAGTACAATTGCAACAAGATTTGAATTTTGGTCTATGTCTCTACAAGCATGGTTTTCATCCATAACCAGTTTTTTTATTGGGTTAGGCGCTGGCAGTTTTAGTTCCTTATTTATTTGGCGGGATTGGCGCTGGTATCCACATAACTTATTTTTTGAAATTATTGTTGAATTAGGATTGATTGGTCTGGTTATAGGGATATTATTTATAATAAAATCTTATCAAATAATTAATAAAGGAATCCAGCGGGGATCTTTCACAGATCATTCTGCTTTATGGGTAGCTGGCACTGTTGTTATGTTTATTGCTGCACAATTTTCAGGCGATATTAATGATAACAGAATTCTCTGGATGTTTATTGGTATATCAATAGCATCTACCCACGTAGATAATTTATATGGTCTGGGTGCTGATTAATTAAACCTTAACTATTATATTAAAATTTATCAAATAATGATATGGCAACGTGCTGTACTAATAGGTCTTATTAATTTTATTTGTAATTATTTAAACAGCGTGAAAAATAGTTAAATGAACTGGTTGAATAAGCATTTATCATTGAAAGCTGATTTGATGGTGACGTTACTTAATGGTGTAATTGTTATAGGTGGTGTATTTGTTTTAAATGGTTTAATTGCTCGTATTCATGGATTAGATGTTTTGGGTGAATTCTTGCTGATAAAAAGGACTTTATCCGCTAGTGTTGGGATATTGTTAGTCGGAATGAATATTGCTCTTCCGAATTATTTAAGTAGAAATTTTGAAAAGTCTTATGGTGATAATGCATTTATATTATTTTTAATTATCACTGTACCAATGACGATTTTGTTAATTGCGGGTATTCTTTTGTTTAATATAAAGGGATTTTATTCAAATCATTTTTGGATATATGTACTTTTTTCTCTTGGACTGAGCGCGCAATTTATTACTTATGCTTTATATCGTGGTTATATGAACATGGTTGGCGCTAATGTTTTTCAATTATTAGGAACAGCCATTATTCCGATAGTTGTCTTTACATCAGTAGCAAAACTCAATGATGGTTTATTTTTGATAGGTTGTAGCGTTACAACTATTATGGTATTTGCATTTTTATTTCGTAATAAAGGTATTCATTTAGCTGCAATAACTTTTCACCACTCTAAAAAAATAATTATTTATGGTATTGAACGGGTTCCAAGCTTTGTTGCCCAATTTATATTATTAGCCGGTGTTCCTATTTATCTAGCTCAAAAAGTAAACTTTGAAAGTGTGGCATACTTTAATTCAAGCTTGAGTTTAGTAAGACTCGCGTTGCTAATAGTAAATCCTATTGGCATGGTTTTACTACCCAGGATCTCTAACAAAATTGCGACTGGCTCAGTAGATGAGGTTAATAATATGTTAAATATATTATTTAAAGCCGGTCTTTTTTTGAGTGTAATTGGTACAATTTATTGTTATATAAATGCTCCTCTGATTTTAAATTTTTGGTTAGGTACAGTAAATGTTAGTGGGGTAAATATATTACGACTTACAATTTTGGCATTACCTTTCTATACATTTGCAGGTTTAAGCAGAAGCCCAATTGATGCTGTTTCAGAAAAGGGTTATAATTCATTAATTTATAGTTTAGCTGCCATTGTAATGATTGCAATTATTTTCATTGGAAAGATTTTTGATTGTGATTTTTTGGAAACGGCTTTAACCAGTTTTCTTATAAGCCATATAATTGCAGGACTAGCGAGTGCTTATTTTATTCAAAGACTTTATAAATCAAAATTATGGAATTTTGAAATAATGCGGGACATTGTAGGTGGTGTGTTAATTGTCTATTTGATCAATCATTTATTATCATTTGCAGAGATTTCTGGTTTATCTCAATTAATCATTGGGTCGGCTATCTACCTTGTTATTGGAGTGATTGTTTTCAAATTTGTAAAATCGGGTTGGATTGCTGATTTGAAAACAATTATGTATGCCCGATAAACGAAATATTTTTATCGGTACAAGTGTTCACCGCTGGAATGATAATCGCATTTTTTATAAAGAAGCGATTTCTTTGTCCAAACATTTCGATGTGCAACTGCACGCCCCAGCTGATTTTGATCAGAAAAGTCTACATGGAGTAACAATATTTGGACTTCCCATTTGGAAAAAAGAATCTGACCGGAGGAAAATTAGAAAAGAGCTTTGGGTAAGGTTAAAAAAAAACACTGATTCTGATATATTTATTTTTCATGATCCAGAACTGATATGGATAGGTATCAAAGCTGCAATTTTTTCGGATATAAAAGTAATCTATGATATTCATGAAGATACTATTCAGTCTATTAGACGTAAGAAGTGGCTCACCCCGTTAAATAAATTTATTGCAATAATCGGATATTCCTTATTGCAAGGAGTAAGTAAGTGGATATTTAAACATTATATACTTGCTGAAGATTCTTATAAAAATTTTATCAAATCAAACTTTACTGTTATACGTAATTACCCAATAAAAAAAGAATGGCCTAAAGAAAGGAACAAAATATTTGATTTAGTCTATTTGGGTGATGTGACTGAGGATAGAGGTGGATTACTAATGATTGACCTTTTATCAATTCTAACCGATAAATACCCGGAAGTTAAACTTGCATTGGTTGGTAAAATTGAAGCAAATGCATACGTATTGATCAATGAAAGAGTTAATACATTGAAATTGGAAAACCATGTACAACTTTTTGGTTACATGAATTATCCTGATGCTATGGAAATCGTTTGCAAGTCCAAAATAGGACTGTGTTTGCTGAAACCAGTTCAGAATTATATATATTCTTATCCAACCAAGCTCTTTGATTATATGCAGGCAGGAGTCCCGTATATCTGTTCCAACTTTGCTTTGTATGAAGAATTATTGAATGAATGCCAAGCTGGTATTACAGTTGACCCGATGGATGTCAGGACTGCTGCAAAAGAAATCTCTAGTATATTGGAAGATTCATTAAAATACGATACTATGTCAAAAAACGGACTTTCTTCACTTGAAAACAGTTATAATTGGGCCACCCAAGAAGAGAAGCTGTTTGAATTAATAAAAACAATATAATTATGAAAATTTTGCAAATTATATTTTGGATAAGTGGATGCTTGATCATTTATTCGACCGTGATTTATTTTTTCCTATTAAAGTTATTTAAACAAAATCACTACAAGAGAAATGATCAGTATTTACCAAGTATCTCAATTATTATATGTGCTTATAACGAGGAAAAAAGTATTGCTTCAAAATTACAAAATACACAGGGGCTCGATTATCCATTGGAAAAGATGCAAATCATAGTTGCAGATGATGGTTCAAGTGATAGAACTGTAGAATTGGCTAAAGAGTTCAAATTCGTTAATGTACTAGCTTTAGTAAGAGGCGGTAAAACAAATGCTCAAAATGAAGCAGTAAAAATTGCAGAAAATGACATATTGGTTTTTAGCGATGCAAATAATATTTATAAAGTGGACGCGTTAAAAAAATTGGTTAGAAATTTTGCGGATGAAAGGGTTGGCGTTGTATGTGGAGAATTACAATATAATGAAAAAAATTCAGGTGAAAATTTTTATTGGGAATATGAAGTTGCGATCAAGAAGGAGGAAAGTAAAAACGGTTGGTTACTGGGGGCCAATGGCAGCATTTACGCTGTACGGAGAAAAGCTTTTGTAACCTTACCAGAAGATTCTATCAGCGATCATTTAGAACCGATAATGGTATATAGTAATGGCTTGGATGTTATTTATGAACCGGAAGCTATCGCAATTGAAGATGTTCCGGATAATGTATTGCACAGAAAAAGACGAATTATACTTAGAAGCTTAGTAACCATGAAGTATGTGTTATCACTATTAAATCCTTTCAAAAAGAGATCGGTTTTTATCCCCTACGTTTCTCATAAACTGATTCGATGGTTCTTACCCTTTTTTCTAATGATAATATTTTTCACAACTTGTTTGCTGATGAATAATACCAATTCCTATAGCTATTTTTTTACGGTACAGATTATATTTTATTTATTTGGATGGCTATTTCACCCAGTTCGGTATTTTATTCAAGTTAACTTGGCCTCTTTACTTGCTGTTATTGATTGGTTAACTGGCCGACGCCAAAATACCTGGGATGTAATTCGTTAACCTTTTAGATCCTTACCAATCCCAAATCATACCAACCCTAATTTGATTTCCATCGTTAGAGCTATATATATAATCAGAATTCAGTTTAAGGTAACGTGATAAATCATATTTTATCGAAAATGTAATTACGGATTTATCATATACTGGTGCCACTAATAAAGGTGTATTATTATCCAAAGTGGTATCGCGAAAGTCATAATTATGAAATACACTACTGCCCAGGCCTGAACCCTTATTAACAAAATCAACTGTGCCATTGATTAATATTCTTGCGGTTGGGAAGAGGTTTGTTGCAATTCTTAAGACCTGAGCGCTAGGACCGTAAGGAAAGCCTAATCCCATATCCATTGACGAGAAAGTATTAGTGGTATCATTGTGCGTATAAACCCATGGACGGCTAATTGTATATTCTAGACGAAAATCAGGTATAAAAGGTTTTGCAGATGGAACCCAGTGCAGTCCTGATTGAAAGACGAATTTATTTCCCCACCAGGGATCTAATATCTTATTCCAGGTTAATTCATCACATAAAAGTGTCTGATAGATTCTTAAACCTGATCTGATTCTCCAAGAATAATCAAGGCCAATAAGTAGGTTATCCTGATCCCCGCGATTATGTTCACCGGCCCAATACCAATGCAGTGGAATTAGGTAATCAAAATCCAAGCTTCGATTTCCGTAAATGACCATTTCTGTGATCGATAGGGTAAAATTACTGGTTATATCTATTTCTGCTCTATGGGCAGCGATATATTTATTAGGGGTTATTTTTTTTCTGTGAACTTCATAGGGAGTGAAGGGCATAAGCGATCCATGTAAAAACTTAAATCGAATCTTGGATATGCTAGTCTGTAGACCGATAAATGCGAATGGCTGCCCGGTTCCGGAAAGAATCGGTGAGTGGGATGGTGACCAACCCCAACTATGATTTTGTTTGCCTAAATCAAATTGTATTTGGTCGAAAATAATGGATACACCTGCCTGGGTATTATACCAAATTATCCAGTTCACTTCTGGAAAATACTTGGCCCATTCATTATGATATGTAACCCAGTCAATTGTGTCCGGCGGTAATACAGATTCAATCGCCAATGTTTCGTTATTCCAAACAAGCCGATTCATAGAAAATTGAGAGTATGCAGAAACCTGGTCATTAATTTTTGTTTTCAAGGTGAATTTATCTTGAAAATAACTTTCGTAATCATTCGAAGAAGCAAAAACAAGCGTTTCATTCCAATCCAACCACAAACTTGATTTTTCATGTTTCAGGGCTAATAAATGTGGTTCAATATCCGCGGATTCATAGGATAACAAATGATTAATCTTATTACTTTCGGAAAAAGGTAAATGCATTCCTGGTTTGGTTGGGATCAAGAATTCGCTTTTAAATCGTTCTGCCAAGGCGCGATTGGCGTTATCAATCTCACTAGTCTCAATAATCTGGGTTAAAAGATTTAGAACTTGATCTAATGTAAGCGGTTTTATGGATTGTACCCATTGGGGTAGGGTTCCAATTGTCGATTGTCTATATAAATATGAGTACACATTGTGATCGGATTGTACAGGTATTTGCTGTCCAAATAATGTAGAACAAACAAAAAACACCACAGAAAGTTTTACATAATGCTTCATTATGGGAGTTTATTATTTCCGGCTATTTATACAAACAGAAAGAATTTGGGGTAAATTATTTTAAAATCCATACTTGCATGCTATAAAATATGAAATTAATTTTGGTTAACTGCACGGAGTACTATCGGATTAAACGCTAACAGTAATTAATAATTTCTAAGAATTTAGAGGAAATTGAAACTGTTATGCGTAGAAAACAAGTCGGTGTGACCCAGCGCAACGTGCAGGTCTCCCATTTAACATAGATTAACGCTGATGTCTTACGAAACATTCCAGCATCTGCGTATTCGATTACCCAAGTGGCTTACTTCCTGGGTTATATTCCTTGTCGATCTTATTCCAGCATTTATCGCCTATTGGTTCATTTTAATAACTGGCGCAGGATTAACTGGACTTAGTACACTGGTTTACTTCGCATTAATGGAATCGTTTTGGGGAGTACTATTTTTAAGCATGAATCTCTACAACCCCGAACCAACGTCATCGCGGTTCATCGAGATCCAGAGGTTGGTATTGGTCACATTTACAGTACTAGTATTGCTCATCTTTTTTGATGCTATAAATTATTTAGCCTGGCCTATAAATCCGCAGATCACACTAAAATTCTGGTTCAC
>Ga0207991_1000194_pt1 | contig 41995 bp, 36 predicted proteins | sample ETN07SmetaG_FD_185786 | JGI IMG/M metagenome (GOLD analysis project Ga0207991, IMG submission 185786) | Marine microbial and viral communities from oxygen minimum zone, Eastern Pacific Ocean - ETNP2014F14-07SV275 (SPAdes) (version 2) | ecosystem: Environmental > Aquatic > Marine > Oceanic ...
TGGAACGCGGGGTGATACTACTGAAGTGGTTCACAGTAGAACAGAAGGACAGGTAAAGCTCCCAATGAACCAGTTCCCAAACGCTCCTGCAAATTTTGATGATCCGCTGCGTGAACTCTATAAGCTTGCAGTAGAGCCAGAGCTTGCTTTTGAGGATAAGGTTGCGCAGTTGCTCGCCTTAAGTACCGATGCCCTGGGCCTCGAACTTGGAATTGTTAGTCGGATAGAGAGCACGATCTACGAGTGTCTTTTTGTCCATGGCCCTGACTGGGCCCCGGTGCCCGGTGCCACCTTTGGTGTAGATGGTACCTACTGCCTTCACACATTGAGCAATGATGACGTGACCGCATTCCATCATGCGGGGCGGCAAGAGATATCTGCCCATCCCTGCTATCAAAACTTCGGGTTGGAGAGCTACATCGGGGCGCCATTGCGGCGCGGAGACGAATTCTTCGGCACGTTGAACTTTTCTGACCGTGCTCCGCGTCATGCACCCTTCAGCACGAAGGAGTATGAGTTCGTCGCCTTTTTGGCGCGCTGGTTGGGCAATGAACTCAGGCTGCATGCCGAGCGGCGGGAATTGCGCGAACAACGTGGGTTGCTCAGTGCGATGATTGATGCGGTGCCCGAAGCAATCGTTTTGGCTGATCTCAACCGCCGTGTCGCGATGGTCAACCCAGCTGTGGAGGCGCTGTTTGGCTATGCACCCCACCAAATTCTGGGGCGGCAGACAGCAGTGCTTTATGGCTCACTTGAGGGGTATGAGCGCGCGGGAGAGGAAAGGTTTAACCCTCAGACTTCAAGCAAGCAAAGTGAGTTTGAGATTTCCTGTCGAAGGGCTGATGGATCCACATTTGAGGGTCTTGCTTCTACCGCCAAAGTGGAAACTGAGGCGGGCGAGACACTTGGCTTTCTGGCAGTCATCCGAGATGTCACTAAGCAGCGTGCTTTTGAACATGCCAAGGATCAGATGATCGCTACGGTAAGCCACGACATAAAAAATCCGCTGACGACGCTCTGCGGTGCATTAGAGGTACTGGATGCGCAAAAGCCGGGACTGGACGACGCAAAAACCAAACTGCTACGTCTCGCGTTGCGCAATGCGCAGCGTATCGACGAGATGGTTGCTGACATACTCGACGTCGAACAGCTCCGTGCGGAGGAACCGTCAGGTTTCGCTGTCGCCCCCCTTGCGCCTTTGCTCGCTCGGGTGATCGAGGCCCTTACCTCCTATGCCGAAGACCATGGCGTAGGTCTCAAATTGAAACCTTCAGATGCACCGAACCAGCTTTTGCGATTGCATGAAGGCAGGGTGGAACGGCTGGTATCCAACCTTGTGACAAATGCGATCAAAGCATCCGCACAGGGCGGGACGGTAGAGTTGGGTCTTACCACCAGGGGGCGGGGCTTCTATGTAAAAGACGAGGGGGCAGGATTGCCGCACGATATTCAGAAGGCCCTTTTCAAGCCCTTTGCGCGGGGGGACACTTATCGGGTCAATGAGGGCTATGGGCTGGGAATGAGCATTGTGAAAGCGATCGTTGACCAGCACCTCGGTGAAATCACATTTGAGACTGCCGAAGGGGAGGGGACGACCTTCCTCGTGGATTTCCCTGCCCTGAATTCTTCTGAAACGGCGGTGCTTTCCGAGGGCCTTTCGGAGTAACGCCGCTTTGGGGCCATGCTCTGCCCGGCTTGACTGCGCGCTTTTGTTTTCCACGCACCTCCAGTGCGCGGGCAGTCCCTCCTTGAAATTCCTGATTTCGTGGTCGCGGAGGTCCGCGGAATTCGTCAATGGGAATGCCGGACCCCTAGGATTTCCCTCCCGCCGGCTGTCCGGCCTGCTGAACCCAAGCTCTCAAGAGAGGGGCCTGACATCTATCGGGGACCTCAACTGACGCGCCGAGTTCATGGCGCCGAGGGCGGAGGTGTTGGAAGCAAAACGTCCATTTGCGACCGGCGAAGGGGCAGATCTGGCCTCTGAAGGGGGTCAGATAGAAAATTTCCTTTTAAAAACAACGATGTAACGCTGTTACGGCTCTGTAACACTTTAAGTAACACCCGTAAGTATCTGAAATCTATCTCATTTATACATATATCTATCTATGTTACAGAAATATAGAAAAAGTGTACATACGAGACAGACAGGTCTATTGATCATTGTGCGCCAATATAAAGACATATGTGGGCGTAATGCGTTACAAAGTCCAAGTTATTGAAATCATTCAATATGTTTGTAACAGGGGGTGTAAAATGACCATTTTGGCGCTTTCCGTCCTGAATAAATCGTTTATTTACAAAGGGTTGTTCTGTTACAGCGGAGCGTTACGCCCTGCGTGAGAGCCTTGCGGTGCCCGTTTGGCGCGTCTCGTCGGCCCTTCGGTTTGCGATCCGGCGATCCATTGCAGGCATTCTTAGGTTATCCACATAAACTGCGGGTCTGTTGGCTATGCAGGTCCATAAGCTTGCCCTAGTTTCCTGTGAAAAGAGGACAGTTTATGCGCAGTACACCGATCAAAATTGCTCAGACCATCAATGCAGACCCTTCGGTCTACATGCCCCCAGAGGGCCCCGCGCAAAAGGCGCTGGCAAGCCAGCATCAGGGGATGGCGGGAGCGCGTTTTGACCTTGGCAGCTATATGATGGAATTCGGCCAGGCGGCGGTTGGGTATTATCGCAAAGACGCTTCAGCAGAAGAGACGGCTCAGTTGGCTGAGGCGGGGGATGCTCTGTTGGGCTACCTCAAGTCCTACGCGGCTCATGTCAATGAACTGGGCGGCGCCGGATGGTCCGATCCGCGGCCTGCTTGGTCTCGCAATCCAGCAGTGACGCATGATTCTAAAGGTCTGGCACCCGTGCTTGCCTTGTTGGACATGCCGGGGGTGCGCTTTGTGTTCACTTGCCTCTATGCAGGAGCCGACTCTACGATGTCGGAAAAGCTGGCGCGCTTGCTGTCGCCGGAAGAGCCCTTCGTGATCTTCTCTTCGGACCGCCAAGCCTACAATGTAATCCAGAATGCGCTCACACAACTGGGGGATAAGGAGATCGATCTGGCGGCTTTCTTCAAAGAGATGGCGCAGCTGGTGCCGCTTGAGCAGAAAAGGGCGTAGCAGCCCTCATGCCCGGAACGATTTTCGCATGACGCATGACGCATGACGCATGACGCATGGGGCGGGCGGTGCGCACGTTATTGCCCTCATTCCTGCGAATTCCCGCCATTATTGTGGTGAACAATGAGCTCAGAAATCAGCCATTGGAGCCAAAAATGACACGGTACTGGAAAAGTGATCTTATCCTCATGATTGCATATAGCTCGATTGCCGCGGTGTTCGTAGTCGCCGCTCTATAAGTTTGGTGTGCGGACCGGGCAGGCCTGCGCATCTAGGAGCGTAAGACAAAGGTTTCCTGGGGCATACCCAAAGAGGCAGACGTTATGATCCGGCTAGGTAAGCTTTATTTTGGATGGGCAAAGCCTGAGCGCGAGCTTCGGTACCTCCCGGAATTGATCATTTGCCCCAGCGAGAACCAAGCACAACGCATTCGTCAGACGCTCGCGCCGGACGCCCCTGTCCGCGTGGTGACGCCGCATATCTCTCAGTTGAGGGGCAGGGTCTATGCCAAGGTGACGGTTTTGCCGGGCGTTGATCTGGAGCAGGACGTCGGTGGCGCGGGCAGTCTGCGCAGTATTTTGCAGCACCGCCAGTTAATGTGGCGGGACCGGGCCATTCTGATCGTGCTGTGATCCAAGTTTGGGAGATGCAGGGCGGTCTTGATGGGCAAGAGCCCCTGCCGGCTTTTGCCGAGCGGTGCAGCCGCGCGTCCATTGCCATCCCTGTCATGGCGAAAGTACCTATCGGTTCTCATCATTAGCCCTAGAATGGCCTCAGGTGATTTAACAATACTATGCGTATTGCATCTGTTAGGCGTTCGCTCAGCCGCTCGATGCAACGCTGGAACGTGTAGGATTTTCGACCGCTCTTTTTGACATAGGACAGTAATTTGATGCAGACGATCTGGTCTTGCACTTGGGACAGCTGGCAGATTGGCATTGGCGATCCAGGCTGGGGCGGCTGGATGATCGTGGCGATCTACATAAGCGCAGGGCTGCTGTCTTTGCGGGTGGCCGTTGGGGCTGTCTTTCCGGAGCCTTCGAGGGGAAGGGAGCGGGCGTTCTGGGGGATTTTGGGTTTGGTCTTGCTGCTTTTGGCGGTCAACAAACAATTGGATTTGCAGACCTTGCTGACCGATGCCGCCCGCTGCATGGCACAGCTTCAAGGTTGGTATGAGACCCGACGTCCAGTGCAGATCGGATTCCTTTTGGCAGTTTTTGTATCGATCCTGATCCTCTTCTCGGCAGCCTCTATCTCCTTACGCGGCACGATGCGCCGCAATGGCCTTGCGCTCACGGGTCTGGTGTTTGTGTTGGGGTTTGTGGGCATGCGGGCGGCCGGGTTCCATCACATGGATCGGCTGATCAATATGGAATTCCACGCCGTTCGGGCGAACTGGATATTGGAGATGACGGGGCCTCTATTGATCTTGTTGGGCGGTGTCTTGATATTACGCAAGTCCTAGATGAGAGCATCGGCCTGCTGCCAAAATCTTTATGAACCTCGGCCCCGCCTGCGGCGAACCGGCGCGCCGAGCATTCGTCTTTATGCGATACACCGGCACCCCCTACACGCGCGCTGGAAGAGCAAACGGTTTCTCTGTCCGGGCGCGCGACCGCGCTCTCTGAGGGCAATTTCCAGGAGAAGTTCCTGAGGGGCTTTGACCTGAATTTGCCCGCTCATGCTGTCCAAAGATGGGCGGTTTGCGCCTTCTATATAAGAGCTTTGAGAGACGGGGGATCTTTCAAAGGGTTCGCTTTGAGCTGTCCCTTGTCCGGGATTTTTCCTGACCAATGCCAAGCCACAGGTCCGCTAGGAGCCGCGGGTGGGGCGCGCTGGTCGGGCCTATCCGGGGAGGCCTTGGGCCCAAGTTATCCACATGTCTTCGGCCTGCGGCCCAGCCTTCTTCTTTGGATCAGTTTTACCGGAACATAGACTTTGAGACATGCCGACGATCAAGGCCCCCCGGCTGGGCCCAATGAGAGAGTACCGCCATGTCGCCCCTTAACAAAGCCAACAGGACTGCGCAGCTGAAGGTCAATGTATCTTCGGCAGAGAAAGAGGTGCTGATGCAAAAGGCGGCCGCCGCCGGTCGCAGCCTGTCGGATTACCTGAGGCATGTAGGGCTTGGTGCTAGGGCAGGGGCCTCGGCGGTGCAGGTCCTGCAGATGGTCGGGCTGCTCGAAGAAGCCTTGGCCCTGCTGGAGCAGATCGCGCAGCAGCAGGCACCCGCACAGGGGGACGGTTTGGTGATCTTGGCGCGCTTGCAACGGATCGAGCAGCTTCTTGTCATGTTGGCCCCGGTTCCCTTTGTTGCCCGGACATCCGCATGTTGATCGGTTGGTCGCCTCACCAGGCTTCTGCAAACTTGCATCAGCCCAGTGCCTATTTGCTTGACAGTAAGGTCTTGAAGGCCGTTGGAAAGACCCGGGTTTTGGAGGTCAGAGAGCCTGCTCCTGAACTTCTGCTGGGTCAGCCCAGCATCGTACAGAGCGCGATTTCCGCCCTGCGGTTCGAGAAGAAATACCGCGTGGCGACCCTGTCCTTTGCGGCCTCGGATATTGATGTCGAAGCTTTCAACGCGGGAGAGCACTCTGCGCGCGACCCAGTGGCGGGAGCTATCGATCTGTTCTTGGAGATGGCCTTTGCCGGAGTGCCTGAGCCAAATCGACCGCCGGTTTTTGCGGGCACCCATACGCATACCGGGCGTTTGGAAATCAACATCGCGATGCCGCGTTTTGTCTGGACGCCCGCCGGAGAGCTGCGCAGCTATAATCCGTATCCGCCGATGAAGGGCAGCCAAAATGCGTGGGATGCGTTGGGCGATTTCCTGACCAAGACTTTTGACTGGGAAAACCCTCGATCGCCCGACAACGCGCGCGCGGTTGCAGGGCCGGACTGGCTGGAGAAACGGGTGGCGGCCGCGCTGCGCGATAACGTGAAGTTCACCACGGCAACGCCAAAGCTCTTCATGTTGCAGGGCGCCAAGAGGATCGCAGCCTCCCGCCAAGGCCGGGACCGGGCGGGGTTCTTGCCTTTGATGACAAAGGTGGCGGCCGTGGTGAAGTATTACCCCGAGCCGAGGCCAGGGGGCGCCCTCGCTTTGGTCTCAGAAACAGACCCGCATCCGCTTGTGTTGCACGGTACATGCCTGGGGACAGGTACCGCAGCGGAGAGAGCTTTGCTCCGGCCTTATCCGAAAAGGACCCTGTCGGAGTATTGGCACCGCCGCGCGGCTTGGAATACCTCCCGCTACGCGAAAGATGCTTTGGCCCCGACGGAGCCCGACTGGGAAGAGCGGGTTCAGACGCCGCAGCTCGCCTTGCCTTCATGCCACCCCGCTGCGCCCAGGCCCATGCAAGCACCGCAGCGCTTTGCCACCGTCGCGCGCCGTTTCGCGGCGGAGCTGCGCCGGCTGCGTGAACACTTGGCGCGGACCACAGCCCACGCGCTGATCGGGGCCTGTCTTGCCACCTTTGACCGACGGGCTTTACGCCGCATCACAACCCGACTGGAGACCCTCTCTTATGACCACAACCCCTCACACCACGGTACCCTCGGAGGTCTTGATGAAAGACCTTTGCAATCTTCTTCAGCAGGTGCTGGGCCAGCACGCCGAGCGGGAGGTGGCCGGGGAGGTCACGGCCCTGGTCTCGGAGATGAGCGGCATTCGCCACGAGATGGAGCGGCACAGCCGCGCCCTCGAAGTGGCAGCCCTGGCGATCAAAGAGAGCGCATCTGCGACAAGGCAGGAGCTGCAGGCGATCTCCCGGGATATCGCTTGGATCAGGGCGCAGCTCTCTCAGGATGCCTTCGCGCCATAGATATGATCCGGGCGCTGCGGGGCGCGGCACAGAGCGTCTCTGCGCAGCGCAACATCGCGATCGGCATGGACCATGAAGGAAGCTTCAATGTGGCCGGGCCGAATTGGGAGATCGCCTTTGCGCGAACCGGAGAGATCACTGGGATAGGGGGCCTTTCTCAGGAAGACTATGAAACCTTCCTGCACGCGGTCTGTGATCGGCTGCAGATCTCACCGGGCGCACTGCAGCCCCGAGAAGAGAGTGATACCGCCTTTTCGCCAAGCTTATGAATGCCTGGTGATCTTTACGCTAGAAGCTGCGCCGGAGCGGGTACGATGCATTAGGAGGCTTTGCTCTGCGATCATCACTGAAGTCTGTAAGAAGTATTGTCTGAAGAAAATTACAATGGCCGACGTATTCTACGCAAAGGAATGGTCCCAAATCCGGCCGCGCCATCCTGGATCCGCTCGAGCATGTCAAATGCTTCGTCGCTCGACACGAGCGCCATGCCCATCTCAAATGCGGTCACTCCGATCATTCGGTCGAACGGGTCTGGATGGTCCCACTCCATAGAACCTGCAAGGATGGCCATCCGTGCCGTATAGGGCGCGATCTTAATCCCATTCGTTACACAGATACGGCCAAGGTGCGGAGCGTATGGTTCCATCTCCGGCCACCGACTCTTTCTGACCTTCAGTGTCATTTCGTGGAGCGAGCACGGCGGGATGTAAACCGCCGGTGCATCCTCCAGCACGCGTCTGAGCTCAGTCGTGATCCGACGAGAACCGATCAGCCACCAAGCAAGGACTTGAGTGTCGATAACGATCTCACGGCTCACTCGCCCCAGTCCGCGAGTTCGGCGGCGCTCATGGGCTCCTTGAAGTCGGGTACGCTATCATCGGGCACTAAACCTGCCAGCGGCCCAAACCGCAGGTGCGATGACGTTACTGGGACCAAACGCGCGGCTGGCACGCCACCGCGCGCAATCACGACATCTTCACCCGCATCCACGGCGGCCAGAAGCTCAGAAAGCTTCGACTTTGCCTCTGCTACATTGATCTGCATGGTCCACCTATGTGCAAGGCCGCGTCCGGGTCGAGAACAGTATGCGGTCGACACCAAATGCGGGCCTCTCGTGAGTTGTGAAAAACTTATACCCAGAGCCTTCTATTGTAGGAACCGTCCGGACGCTGCCTTTGAACTCAATCAGCACGAGTCCGCATTTAAAGGGGTTATCCACAGTCCTTTTGCGCACGCGGGCTTCAGCAGCTTTCTTCAAGGTTTCCATTCTTGGTACCTTACAGTGGTGCAGCAAGAACTGGAAAAAGCCAAATGAGTAAGACTACGGACACAAGCTTGGAAGCGGCCCAGGCGGTTCTTAACTATCTGAGGGTAACGTTCCCAAAGTGTGTTCTGACGAGCCCTAAGACATTTGATCGCTTTATGTTGGAGGCAATGATCTTCATGGAGAACGGCCCCGCGGAAGTGAGCAGTATTCGTGCAATGATGGACTTCGTGAGTAAAGCGGGGCTGGATCCTCATGACGATGACTATGAGGACTGCTATGAAGAGTACGTTTCTCCCTGATGTCTTTCCTCCGTATCAGCTGGCCTCGGAACGGCGTCGCTGTTTGACGCGGGCTATATTTTGCAGCCGCTACAAGACATGGCTGCAATTGAATTCTTGCTATCTGGGCGTGTTATTGGCCAGTATCACAATATTATGTGAATGAACGAGTATTTGGTGAGGTGCGCGCTGACCCTCCGGAGGGCGATATCCCGCATTTGAGGGTTGGATTTCGGTGTCCCAGCAAAAGCTTATTTTTTGAGAAAGTTTTAATCTCATGGGTGACACCGACCGCCGCTATGTTCTGATTTCTCCTTGCCGTAACGAAGCAGAGTTCATCGAGCGAACTTTAGACAGCGTGATTACGCAGTCTGAGCGCCCCGCCCAGTGGATCATTGTGGACGACGGATCCACGGATGGGACGGCGGACATTCTGGCGCGCTATGCGGCGCAGAACGATTGGATCAAGGTCGTCGCAAAATCGGATCGGGGACACCGGGCCGTGGGGCCGGGGGTGATTGAGGCTTTCTACGTAGGCCTCGCAGCGCTGCGGTTGGAAGATTATGATTTCCTCTGCAAGCTTGATGTCGATCTTGATCTGCCGCCGCGGTATTTTGAGATTTTGATGGACCGGATGCAGGCGAACCCGCGTTTGGGCAGCGCCAGCGGCAAGCCTTATTATCGGGGTAAGGGGGGTGCTTGGGTCAGCGAAAAATGCGGCGACGAGATGTCCGTGGGGATGACAAAGTTCTACCGGATAAGCTGCTTTGAAGACATCGGCGGGTTTGTTTCTGAAGTCATGTGGGACGGGATCGACTGCCATAAGGCGCGCCAGCGCGGATGGGTGGTGCGCAGCTGGGATGAGCCTGATTTGCAATTTCATCACCTGCGGCCGATGGGCTCGAGCGAGCACAACATCCTGACGGGCCGAGCCCGGCATGGGTTTGGGCAACATTTCATGGGGTCTGATCCACTCTATTTTGCGGCTACGGCGCTGTTTCGAATGACGCGGCCGCCCTATGTCGTGGGGGGTGCTGCTATGCTTTATGGATATGCACGGGCTTGGTGGACAGGGGCGCGCCAGTTGGATGATCCCGCGCTGCGCGATTTTATCCGTGCGTATCAACGCCAAGCGCTGCGACAGGGGAAATCAAAGACGATCGCGGCAATCGAAGCTCGGCAAGAACCACACTGGGCTGTGCAACCGCAGACCGCGGCGGAAAATTAACAAAGAGATGAGGCACACGCAGGTATGTGTGGATTAGCAGGCTTTCTCGGCCCCCCGAATGCTGAGGGCGAACGCCGTTTGGCGGCCATGATAGAGCGTCTCACCCACCGCGGGCCCGATTCAAGCGGACTATGGGTGGACGCCGCCGCGGGAATTGGGCTGGGCCATGCCAGATTATCGATCGTTGATTTGTCCCCGGCGGGACATCAACCGATGGCGTCTAAGTCAGGACGTTATGTCCTCGTGTTCAACGGAGAGATCTACAACCATCAGGACTTGCGGGTGGCGCTTGAACAAGGCGGCCATGTACCGGGTTGGCGGGGCCATTCTGACACGGAGACCTTGGTCGCGGGATTTGATGCCTGGGGGGTGGCTGCCACGGTCTCGCGCGCCATTGGTATGTTTGCCTTTGCCGTCTGGGATCGCAAGACCCGCAAGCTTGTTCTGGGCCGGGACCGCATGGGAGAGAAGCCGCTTTATTATGGCTGGCAAGGAGAGGGGGCGCATAGAACCTTCCTCTTTGGCTCGGAGCTGCGCGCGCTGCAAGCTCATCCCTCCTGTGGTGCCGAGATTGACCGAAACGCGGTCGCACAGTTTATGCGCTATGGACATGTGAGCGGGGCGCCGGCGATCTACGCAGGGCTTTTTCGTCTGACACCTGGGTGCTTGGCGCAAGTCTCTTTTGATTCCTCCGAAGTTGCGGTGACGCCTTACTGGTCGGCCGTTGAGGCGGCACAGGAGCCGAAACGAGAAGAAGACCCCCGCGAGACGATTGATGCGTTGGATGCGCTTTTGCGCGATGCTGTCAGTCGCCAGATGCTGGCGGATGTCCCGCTGGGGGCTTTCTTGTCTGGCGGAATTGATTCCTCGCTCATCGTGGGTCTCATGCAAGCCCAGTCAGAGCGACCCATTCAAACCTTCACGATGGGGTTCCGCGAGCCACGCTATAATGAGGCTGCGTTTGCCGCGCGTGTGGCCGAACATCTGGGCACTCAGCATACGGAGCTTTACGTCGAGGATGGAACCCTGCGAGACGTCGTGCCCATGCTGCCTGACATTTATGACGAGCCTTTCGCAGATGCCTCGCAAATTCCTACCTTCTTGGTCTCTAAGCTCGCCAAAGGCAGTATTAAGGTCGCGCTGTCGGGGGATGGCGGAGATGAGTTGTTCTGCGGCTATGATCGCTACCGGCAAGGGGCTGGGTTGATGCAGCGTTTGGAAGGCGTGCCCAAATCGCTGCGCAGGATAGCTGCGGGGGCCGCGCGGGCGGTGCCTGCGGGGGTATGGGATAAGACGCTGGCACCGCTGCGCAAGGTGCCCGTGGGGAAAGAGCCAAACGGACAGTGGATGCACCGTATGGCGGATTACGCGGCAAGCGGATCCATTGAAGAGCTTCACCACAAGCTGGTGTCGCGCTGGCGTTGGCCCGAGGAAGTGGTCAATGACGGACGCGAGCCGCAGAGCGTCTTGGCGGGCCTGGCCCCGCCGCGCCGAGGTGAAAGCGATGCTGAGCGCATGATGTTGTTGGATCAGCTAACTTATCTCCCTGATGGGATATTGACCAAGGTAGACCGCGCAGCGATGCATGTGTCTTTGGAAACCCGAGCGCCGCTTTTAGACCATCGGGTGGTCGCCTTTGCCGGTCGCCTGCCGCTGGAGATGAAGCTGCGAGGGGCCACCTCAAAATGGGCGCTGCGCCAGGTTCTCTACCGCTATGTTCCAGCAGAGTTGATTGAGCGGCCCAAGATGGGGTTTGAGGTGCCGGTGGGGGTGTGGCTACGCGGACCGCTGCGGGAGTGGGCGGAAGACCTGCTCGCGTCGCAGCATGTGAGAGAGAGCGAGCTTCTGGATGCCCTACTGGTGGGGCAGATGTGGCAAGAACATCTTTCCGAGCGCTTCAATTGGGGGCTGCAGTTGTGGAACGTTCTAATGCTCTTGTCTTGGCAGCGGCGGCAGAGTGAGACGGTTCATGCGGCTGCTTAGCTAGGCGGCGTCCTGGTGCCCGGGCGCGATGGCACCACAATGGGTTTTGAGATTTTGTGGCTTTTTGCTATGCTTTGGCCATGTGGAATAGGGTATTGCTCATTAGAGCATTCGTTTCTGCGTCTTTTTTTAGTGGGGTCGCTGTCAGCCCTACCGGCGCACAGGATGCTGCCAATGGACCTGAGGCACACGGTCCCCTTCTCTACCTCAGTCAAGCACAATGTCTGAGGGCGAAAGCGGATATGTACCTTGAAGCGATCGGGGAGGGGCCGAGTTTGGTCTTTGTTGGTTTCTGCGCGTCGGATATCGTCAAGCCAATGCCGGGCCAAATCAGTTCTGGAACCACGCAGAACTCGCTGCAAGACAGCGTGATCCGGTTCACTGAAAAGCAGATGCGGGAACTGCCTGGGCTTGGCACCCTTCCTGCCAATCGGAGAGCTGTGGTCGTTGTGTTGTCGCGTGCGCAACTGCTGTGCATTCGCGATAGGTTCGACGAGGTGGTGGATGCAAAAGAAAGCACCCGCTTTGTCTGGAAGACGGATGCTGGCGACATGGAGGATGAGGTGGCGGAGCTCAAGTTGGATGAATGCGGGCGAGGATAAGCCGGAGCCTACACCGCGGGGGGCTTCCTCTCGGCGCTTCGTCAAGCGCCTTGTTAATATTGAGGTGGCTCAATTCATCGCCCTTGTCTTAGCGGGAATATATGCAGTGTTCGAGCTTTCGCTTGCGCGGGCGGACCGGCATGTCGATACCGCGATGTCGTTAATACAAGAGTTTAGCCAAGGCCAACTTGGCAAGAACCGGCGCTTGCTTAACGATAGGTGGTACTCGCACTGGGACGATGTGCAGCTTTTGCAAGAAGCAGGCTATGGTGCGAGTAGTGCCCCCGTGCAGGCTTTTGTTAAGACCACCATTCTTGGTGGCTTGGGTCCAAGCGGCCAAAAGGAGGTGCGGCTTGCGGTTGCTGAATTAACCGACAGCCTCGACCGTCTGGCAATTTGTGCCAAGCCGCCGTTCAATTTGAGCTTATTTAACATGTTTGCGCAGTGCGACCCGGAGACCACCAATCAGTCGATATGCGATTATGCTGCGAGCTTTCATGAGCTTTACGGCACACTCATTGATGAGACCCGTAGCACTCTGGGCAACGCAGGCCTTGGAATGGCGCTCGAGGACTATGTAACAGAAGGGACATGTTACCGATGGCTTCAAAATTAGTCGCAGCCCTTGTGGCTTCAACGGTATGCGCCGCCCCCGTTCTGGCGGCAGATATTTATTGGGCGGATCCGATAGGGACCGATTTCGCATATGTCTATCCGGCCGAAACTCTTGGCGACCCCATAGAGGCTGGCGATGTCCAATCTTTTGCTCAAATGCCCCACCTGCGCGTTCAAGGTCGGATTGAGGCAGGTGATGCAGCTAAAGTTGAGGCCATGCTGTGGGAAGAAAAGCCCAATTGGAACGCAGACATGTTTAAGGACATCGTTGTGTCTTTCGACAGTGAGGGGGGTGACTTTTACGAAGGCTTGGCGATGGCAGATGCGATCTCGAAGCTGGCGGTGACTACATTCGTAGGGCCGGGGGACAGCTGCCTTTCGTCATGTGCGATTGCGTTTCTCGGCGGCAGTGCCATCGTCATGCGCGGGATTCCCAGTTGGCCAAGCCGATACCTTCACGTTGAGGGTCTGCTCGGGTTTCACGCGCCGTTCTCAGAGATCCCCCAGGCTATACAGATTCCCCGTGGCACAGCCTTGACGGGAGAGCTCACGCAGCAAATGGCACAGAGTTTTTACGGCCAAGCGCAAGCTGCGATCAATGAGATCGCAGGACGGATGTCGGAGTGGCAAATCTCCCCCGATTTCGTGTTCGAGATGCTCACTAAAGGCAGCTATGAAGGGGATACACGACCGATAGAGGATCGGTTTATCTTGGTCGACAGCTATATTGGGGCCACGCAACTTAAGGCGAAGGTTCTGACCTCTGCCTTGACCTATCCCGCAGAGATTACCGGAGTAGGGGCAGGGGCTGTCTGCAGTTTTCTGGTGCGGGCCAATACCGGACGCTCTGCTCCGCTTGGACTTGCCTTCCCGGTAGAGAGGTTGCGACGTTCCGATTCCGCTGCTGGCGATACTTCGACGGGCGCCTCGGCGAAGTTTGCACGCGGTCGCTTTCCGGAAGTCGTTTCCGAACGGTCCACCGTGACCACTGCTCGCAGACTTGTGCCGGGGACTGATCCAGAGGCGTTTTACACTGAGGGCTCTCTGTCAGGTATGGGCCCCATCCAATGTAGCGTCTACCGCGGGGAGGACGGTCGGTGGTATGCGCGGACTTTCAATGAAAACATTCACTTTCCGGACGCCGATGGGACCTATGTGCATGGTCGGGGTGCTGATTTGATCAAAGTGCGCGTGCTTGATTTTGAGCAAGGCTATCCCGTCAACCGGTATCTCCTGCTCGGCGCATCGGGCAGTTGGCTCCATGCCCCCATCCTTGATGCCGCCTTCCTCGATCGGATGCCGGCCTGGGCCGAAGATATCAAGGGGGCCAGTTTTGATTGCGCTGGAGAGCTCGATCCCGCCGCAGCAGTAATTTGTGCCTTTCCTGCATTGGCGGATGCCGATGGCCGGCTTGGCGCACTCTACAGTGCCGCCCGGGCAAAGCGCGGGGACACTGTATTAGAAGAGCAGCGCGCTTGGGTCCGCGACCGCAACCGGGTGTGCCGTGCAAATGGCGTCGATTTGGAGGATGACTTCCTCCGCTGGAACCTCGCGCTTTGCCTGATGGACATGACCGGCAAGCGCAATCAAGCTTTGGCACAGCAGCTTCAGTAAAGCTCAAGGAAGCTCAGACATACCAGATACCGTCATCGACGGCCGCGGCCACTTTGGTGATGTTCTCTTGCGAATCCGAGAAGTACTGCAGCATTTCAGAGCGGCTTAGGCCATTCTCTTGCTGGTCTTGCCAGAAATCAAAGCCTGGTTGATCGGGATCGCGGTCGAGGATGTTATTATACAGCAGCGTCAGGAAGGCGTCGTTATCCACGCTTGCCGCGCCGCCATATTTGGTCTCGAACTCTTCGGAGCGAATAAAGTGGCCTGCCATTTCCTGGTGAGTGACCGTGCCGGTATCAAAATGCCGGACCCAGAAGCCAAGGCCTTCAGGATCAGGGGCGCGATCAAAGGCCGCTTGGTAAAGCCTATAGGTGGTCCCGGCATTCCCATCCGTGTCGAAGGCAAGATAACCGTCCTCGAACTGTAACCGTTCGACGTTTTTCAGCTCCTGAGTGCGGCCCGTCTGCGAAGCGTAAACCTCGATATTAAGCGTGTTATCATCTGTGACGCTGTAATGGCTGAGAGTGCCCTCGAAGCGGACGGTATCTAGGCCGGCCTGCCCATCGATGACACTTGCAGCTTTTGAGGCGACCAGGAGATCGTCTTGCGCGGTGCCCCACATTCTCGCGCCATACATAAGTTGCGCGCCTTCGATATCATGTAGGGTCAGATCGGGCTGTGATGTGAGGGTCGGATACATGATGGTGTCGGGGTCATCGGTATGCAGCAAGCCCATGGTATGGCCGATCTCATGCAGGGCTGTGGTGTAGAAGCTCAGGGCTGAACCGGAGGCTGTTTTGCTTGTCGACCAGTTTTCTGCCAGATCAAACCGGATCTCTGCCTCGGTCACGCTGTAAAGCGCCGAGGTCGTCCGGCTGTAGTAGGACTGTGCCGTGCCGATCACGCCGTAGGCGCCGTCAATATGGTCCCAGCCAAGGCGCAGGTCGCTTTGCGCGCTGTCGGCAACTTCGACAAAATCGATATTGGCGACGTCTTCCCAGGCCTGGAACGCATCGCGGATCAGCGCCTGGTAGAGCGGGTTTGATATGTCACGTGCGAAGGCAGTCCCGAGGCTTAGGGTGGCAAAGCTCCAAGTGACGGTGCCGCCCGAATGCCCTTTCTCCCCAACACCCCATTTGTAGTTGGCCAAAGTATAACTCATGTCGCAGGGTCTTTCTTGATGCAGCGCATTGGATGGTTTTCACGGGGGAGGGACAGGGCCATGAGAGAGCCCTAAGTGCGAGCGAAGCCGCCGGAACTGCTTTGCCGCGAATTGGGGGGCTAGCTAGCCGGGCACAGGTGGGGAGGCAAGGGCGTAATGTAGGCTTCGAGAGCTAGGCGGGGGGAGTGGCGCAATGCCGCCGAAGGAGAAGCTAGAATTCCTGAAGCGGGATGTGACGGCAAAACTACGTCCTTTTGGGGGGCATCTACCAGCATATAGACCGTCTGATGTGGCATCACGGGGGCGCATAAGTGTTCGTTTTGTGTGTGCGTAAGGTACTTCCATGTTGAGGGTGGAAGTGTAGCTACGCGAGACCTATCATTGGTTTTTCGGCCGATAGGCTGACATCTATTTCCAACTTGCGCGTCCAAAGGATGTTTTGATGACCCATATTGTTCACCCGATCCTATTGGCTGGCGGTTCGGGCACCCGGCTTTGGCCGCTGTCGCGCAAAAGCTACCCAAAGCAATTTGCAAAACTGATGGGGGAGCACAGTTTGTTTCAGGCGTCGGCCAAACGGTTGGCGGGGGCGGGCTTTGCGGCCCCGGTGATCCTGACCGGCGCTGATTATCGATTTGTGGTGACAGAGCAGCTGGCCGCCATGGAGATCGCGCCTGCGGGCATTCTCATTGAGCCCGATGGGCGCAACACCGCACCGGCGATTCTTGCGGCTGCCCTGGAACTTGCCGCCCGCGCGCCAGAGGCATTGATGCTGGTGGCCCCATCAGATCATGTGATCCCTGATGCGGCAGGTTTTCGCGCGGCAGTGCAGGCTGCAACATCTGCGGCCTTTGAGGGCCAGCTGGTGACCTTCGGCATCCGCCCCGATCGGGCTGAGACTGGCTATGGCTGGCTGGAGATGAGCCAAGTCCCGTCGGCTGATTTTGCCGCTGAGCCGCAGCCCCTTAAAGGGTTTGTGGAAAAGCCCGATAGCGCCACGGCAGAAGCGCTGCTTCAGGGCGGGCAGCATTTGTGGAATGCGGGGATTTTCCTCTTCTCGGTCCAAGCGATCATTGCCGCCTTCGAGGCGCATGCGCCCGAGATGCTGTCTTTGGTGCGCGCCTCCGTAGAACAGGCCGAACAAGATCTTGGCTTTACCCGGCTGGCGCCCAAACCTTGGAGCCAGGTGGAGGATATCTCGATCGACTATGCCGTGATGGAGAAAGCGGAAAACCTCAGCGTTGTCCCCTATGGGGGGTCGTGGTCTGATTTGGGTGGCTGGGATGCTGTCTGGCGTGAGACCGGTCCGGATGAAGCGGGCGTGGTGGTCTCGGACTGTGCCACGGCCATCGATTGTCAGGACACAATGCTGCGCGCTGAAGACCCACGACAGCAATTGGTTGGTATCGGGCTGCAGGACATCATTGCGGTGGCCATGCCTGACGCGGTGTTGGTGGCACATAAAGACCGCGCGCAGGATGTGAAAAAAGCGGTCGCGGCTCTTAAAGCCAAGGGCGCCTCTCAAGCGGACACACTCCCGAAGGATTTTCGCCCTTGGGGTTGGTTCGAATCTCTTGTGTCAGGGGCGCGGTTCCAAGTGAAACGGATAACGGTAAACCCCGGTGCCGCCCTCAGCCTGCAAAGCCATCATCACCGATCTGAACACTGGATTGTCGTTGAAGGCACGGCCAAGGTGACGATTGGCGAAGAAGTGCAGCTCGTGAGCGAGAACCAATCTGTCTATATCCCTCTGGGGGCCACACACAGGATGGAGAACCCCGGGAAGGTGCCAATGGTGCTCATTGAAGTGCAAACCGGCAGCTATCTCGGCGAAGATGACATCATCCGATATGAAGATGTCTACGCCCGAGGGCAGGGCGCGAAGGGGTAACAGACAGAAGAGAAGCACATGCGCCGCTATTGGCGGGTGCATTGAGTTCTCGTGCCTCAGGAAATCATTCTAGCAAACGAGTTCCTCGGCCAGTTTTTGCAGAGCGTGCCAAATGCGACGCGGCGGACAGGAAACGACCTTTGTGGAATTGCCGTTCCGCGCGATACTTGGGCTCAGGTTCGACATGGTGTCGACCTTTGCAAGCGCGAGTAACGAAAGATGGCTACTGCACCTAAAACCCAGCCAAAGAAAAGCCCGGCGAAACCTGGCGACAAGCCACAGCAGAAGTAAGCTCCATTTTTGAAACGACATCTGCCGCCTCCGACTGGGGGCGGCGTTTTGTTAAGGGCAGAGGCGTTACCGTTTGGCCAATCTGGCTAGGTCGCAGTTCTCCAGCGAAGAAATCTTGGGCCAAAGCCTTCGAGGAAGGCTGTCGTTGCAGAACGTCAGGGCAACGATCCGCCCAATCACAGCACCTAAGGGTACGAAAGAGGACGGGTTCAAAATCCGTTAGCATTACCTACCCGTTGCACTTTTTCAGCGAAACAGCGAGCCTCGACCTACGCAAACGCAACTGGGAGGAATTCGATGAAACAGATTTTCACCAGCGCGGTAGGCTTGGCAATGCTGGCTGTCCCCGCGCTTCATGCCCAAGAAGCAGCGATTTTTTCTGGGAATGACCGTGTTCATCCTGTCTATGCCGAGAATGGTATGGTCTCGGCCCAAGAAGCTGTCGCGGCTCAGATTGGGCTCGATATTCTCAAGGCTGGCGGCAATGCCGTTGATGCAGGTGTTGCAGTGGCATTTGCACTGGCTGTGACCCTACCGCGCGCGGGTAATATCGGCGGAGGTGGTTTCATGATCGTGCATGACGCCGAGTCTGGAGAGACCAAGGCGATAGACTACCGCGAAATGGCGCCCGCCTCTGCTGAAAGGGACATGTATCTCGACGCCGAAGGCAATGCTGACAGCGAGCTTTCACGGTTCACGGGATTGGCCGTGGGCGTGCCCGGAACCGTCGCGGGCATGCAGATGGCGCTGGAAAATTACGGCAGCATGACGCTCGCCGAAGTGGTTGAGCCAGCCATCGCTCTTGCGCGCGATGGCATCGCGGTCACGCCCGGACTTGCAGACAGCCTCAAAGGGCTTGAGGATCGGCTGAAGAAATGGCCCACCTCTGAGAGCATTTTCTACAAAGAAGATGGCGGTTTTTATGAGCCCGGCGAGACCCTTGTGCAAGCGGACCTCGCAAATACCCTCCAAAGGATCGCTGATGAGGGGACAGACGGCTTTTACAAAGGCGAGACGGCGACAAAGATCGCCGATGCGGTACAGGCCGCCGGTGGACGCATCACGGTTGAGGATATGGCAAATTATAAGCCGGTCCTACGTGACCCGGTGCGCGGCACTTACCGCGGGTATGAGATCGTCTCAATGCCACCGCCCAGTTCCGGTGGGGCGCACATCATTCAGATCCTCAATGTTCTTGAGGATTATCCGATCTCTTTCCTTGGTCATAACACGGCCGACACAATTCACCTTATGGCTGAAGCAATGAAGCGGGCCTATGCGGATCGTTCGGAATATTTGGGCGATAGTGATTTCGTGGATGTGCCTTTGAGTGAGATCACCTCCAAAGCCTATGCCGAGGATATTCGGGGTGAGATCAGCTTGAATGCGGCAACGCCGTCGAGCAGCATCAAGCCTGGAGAGCTTGCGCCTTATGAGTCAGATCAAACCACGCATTTCTCTATCGTGGACAAGGATGGCAACGCCGTGTCCAACACTTATACGATCAATTTTTCCTATGGGTCTGGGATGGTTGCTGACGGCACCGGTATTTTGATGAACAATGAGATGGATGACTTCGCCGCCAAGCCCGGTGTGCCCAATGCTTATGGGTTGATCGGTGGAGATGCCAATGCCGTGGAGGGCGGAAAGAGACCGCTTTCTTCGATGTCACCAACGATCGTGATGAAAGACGGTGAGGTGTTCTTAGTGACCGGTTCGCCCGGCGGCTCGCGCATCATCACGACGACCTTGCAGGTCATCATGAATGTCATCGACCACGGGATGAACATCGCTGAAGCCTCTTTCGCGCCGCGCATTCATCACCAGTGGCTGCCTGATGAAATCCGGATTGAAGAGGGGGTCAACCTCGACACGGTGGGCCTGCTTGAACAACGGGGTCATAAGGTCAGTGAAAAATCGGTGATGGGCTCGACCCAATCGATCCTCGTGGACAAAGAAAGCGGCTATCTGTTTGGCGCCTCTGATCCCCGTCGTGTCGATGCAGCGACCTTGGGTCATTGATTTTTAAACAGGTAACTCCGGCGAAGGCGCCGGGGTTACCTGCTTCATTCTGCTAAAGGCTGAGTGGTGTAGTAACGATCAGCCCCTCAAGGCTGGCAGGCCGACACCGGTGGCGTCAAACCCGCCATCGGAGGCCACAACCTGGCCTGTCACATAGCTGGCCCGCTCACTGGCTAGAAAACAAATGACTTCCGCGATTTCGCGCTCTGAGCCGTAGCGGTTGAGGGGGATCGCGTCGTGATAGGCTGCGCGTATTTCTGGCGAATGAACGGCCAATGCAAGTTTAGTGTTCACAGGGCCGGGGCAAACGCAGTTTGCACGGATGCCGACTTCTCCCAACTCTGCGGCTTGTTGTTTGGTGAGATGGATGATGGCAGCTTTGGAGGTGCCATAGGCAATGCGCAGCGTAGAGGCGCGCAATCCTGAGATCGACCCAATGTTGACGATGGCGCCGCCGCGTACCGACAGGAGAGGCAGGCAGGCTTGCGACATCAGAAACACACCATCGAGGTTTGTGGCCATAACCCGCCGCCAGCGGTCGAAGTCGGTTTCGGCCAAGGGGCCGAAGTCAGCGACGCCTGCGTTGTTTACCAAAATGTCGAGACGTCCGCATGTTTGTTCGACTTCGGCTATGGACTGCGCGACTTCCTGAGAGATCGACACGTCGCAGGTAATGGGCAGAGCTCCGGGCAGGGTGGCCGCGGCCTTTGCGAGTTCTTCTCCGTCGCGGTCGAGCATGACAACGCGTCTTCCCTCTGCGTGAAAAAGAGCTGCAGTCGCGAGCCCAATTCCGCGTGCAGCGCCTGTAACGAGAGCAACGGTATCGTTCATTTTAGGACCTCAGGCAAAAATAGGGACAGGGCAGGGACGGCCGCGACGATGGCAAGGCCAATGACGCTGATCGCCAGAAACGGCAATGCGGCACGCGCAATGCGCTCTAGAGGCTGTCGCGTGATATTTGCAGCGACGTAGAGATTGATGCCCACGGGCGGTGTGATGAGACCAATGGCGAGGTTCACCATCACCAGAACGCCGAACCAAACCGGATCCCAACCAAGTTCGCGCACCACCGGCAGGAAGATCGGCAGGGAGATGAACATCACTGTGACCGGGTCCATAAACATGCCTGCGATCAGAAGGATCAGCATGATGACCATCAAGATTACGCCGCCATTGTCCGAGAGGCCGAGCAATTGGCTAGAGTATTGGCCGACGAGATCTTCCACCGTCACGACCCATCCGAACAGGCTGGCATAGGCGACCACCAGCATGACAACGGCGGAGGAGGAAGCAGCCTCCGTCAGGGCGTCGTATAGGGCGCGGATGGTGAGCGTGCGATAAGCAAAGGCCCCTACAGCAATTGCATAGACCGTGGCGACGAGAGCGGCTTCGGTCGGGGTAAAGATACCGGAGTAGATGCCGCCGAGGATGACCACGGGCGTCATCAAGCCCCAGAAGGACTCACGAAAGCTCTGCCCCAAATCACGCCAGTAACCGTTGCTGGGAGGCGCGGGAGAAAGCCTATCCAACCCTTCTCGATTGGTTGACTTGATGAAGGGCAAGATGACGAGCATCAGCACCCCCATGAAGAGGCCAGGTAGAATAGCTGCGATAAAGAGCGCGGAGATTGAGGTCTCGGCGATGACGCCATAGATCACCAATCCGATGGAGGGCGGGATGACGATGGAGAATGCAGCCCCCGTACAGACCAAAGCGGCGGCGGCGGCACGGGGGTAGCCATCTTCTTCCATCCCTTTGATGATCATCGGGCCAATGGCTGCGACGGAAGCCGGGCCCGAGCCCGAAACCGCGCCCCAGAAAAGGCAGACCACGGTGCCGACGACCCCCATGCCGCCGGGCAGGTTGCCGATGAGGATGCGGAAAAATCGGATCATCCGCTCGGCGATGCCTAGGGTGCCCATCAAAGTCCCCGCAAGGATGAAGAACGGGATGGCAAGCAGGGCGTATTTTGCGATGCCGGTGGCGATCAAGTCGCCTGCGAGGTCAAAACCAAAGCCGATTTGCCACATGGCATACATGGCTGAGAGGCCTAGGGCGAAGGCTACAGGTACGCGCAAGGCCATCAGCAGGAAAAAGGCGACGATCATCTGGGTGCCAGCACCCACGCTGGAGATATCAAACACTGAATTACGCCCGCGGTTCTTGGCGCGTCGCGCGCCACATTTCTACGGCATGTTGCAGGTAACGGATGATGATCAGGGCAAAGCCGAAGGGCAGGCCGACCTGATACCACCAGGCAGGCACGCCGAGCGCATAGCTGCGGATGCCGCTGCCGATCTGGTTCATCAATGTGGCCCAAGAGAACCAAGCGGAAGCCACCAAGAGCAGAACCGAGAGGATTATTGACAGCAGGAACACCGCCTGGGCCGCGGGGCGCGGGAGAAAATCCTGAACAATCGTGACCGCCAAATGCTGCCCCCGCCGCGCGGCGATCGCAGCACCAAAGACGGTCAGCAGCAAAAAGCCGTTGGTCAGCAGCTCTTCCGAGGCCGCGAAGGAATAATGCGTGGCATAGCGGACCACGACATTGATGAAGCCGATTAGCGTCATGCCTAGAAACAGCACGGCGCAGACGATCTTTTCAAACTCGTTCAGCATAAATCGCATGGCACTGACCCTCCCGGATCGGCGCGGCCCTGCATCAGGGCCGCGCCTAGGCTTTAGTTCGCGGGTGTCGCGGCGATGGCGTCTTGGAAGCTACCGACGATGTCGGTGCCAACCTTAGCAGCCCAGGTATCGAAGGCGGGTTTGGTCGCTTCGCGGAAGGCGGCCAGTTCCTCTTCGGAGGGCTCGTAAACTTCCATCCCTTTGTCGCGCAGGAAGGCAACGCCTTCGGCTGTGCCTTCGCGGGTGATTTCGCGCTGATATTCCATGGCTTCGGTCGCGGCGGCGCGCATCTGCTTTTGGGTCGCCTTGTCCAGATCTCCCCAAACTTCGGTCGAGACGCCGAGGAAGATCGGGTCATAGGAGTAGTGCCAAGCGGTCAGGTGTTTTTGCACCTCGAAAACCTGCTGGGGAATGATCACGGCCCCAATCGGGTTTTCCTGACCATCGACCACGCCTTGCTGTAGTGCGGTCATCGTCTCGCCCCACTGCATCTGCTGCGGGTTGGCGCCAAGCGCGTTCATCACGTCGATGTACATTGGCCCCGCGACGCGCATGTTGAGACCCTTCATGTCTTCGGGGGTCTTGATCGGGCGGACATTGTTGGTGACTTCGCGAAAGCCGTTCTCACCCCAAGCCAGCACCTCGATGCCTTTTTCGCGCAGGATGTCTTCAAGCAGTTTTGCGGGTTCCCCTTGGGTGGTCGCATCTACTTGATCGTAGTTGGCATAGAGATAAGGCAGCGAGAAGACGGCCATCTCAGGGACCAAGGGGGTTACGTTGATCGCCGAGGTAACGACAAGGTCGAGCGCCCCGCGACCCACCATCTCGGCCTGTTTCATCTGGTCGCCGCCGGAGAGCTGCGCATTGGGAAAGACGCGCACGTCATAGGCGCCATCGGTTTTCTCAGACAGAAGCTCACCGAATTTCTCGGCCCCCTTGTGCCATGTGGTGGTGTCGCCGGTGTTATGCGACAGACGCAGGGTCTCGGCGCTGACCGCGCCGGAGAAGATGGCGGTTGCAAAAATTGCGGCCAAACCCGCCTTTGAAATCATTTTCATAATAGTTCCTCCCTCATTGAGCCATAATGTGGAACAGAGTTCACCGGTTCGGGCAAGATATTTCTTGCAATCAATTGAAGAATGCGCAGTTCTTTGTTTCCATATCCCGGAATTCCGACGCAAGAGGTCCATATTATGAACGGCGGAGATCAGGCGACCCCCGCCAGCGGCAGCCAAGCGGTGGACCGTGCACTGGCGCTTTTGCAGATCACCGGGCGCGCAGCGGGGCGGGGCGCCTCTTTGTCGGAATTGATCGAGGCGTCGGGTCTGGGAAAACCGACGGTACGGCGGCTGATGCTTGCGCTCATCCGGCGCGGACTGGTGGAACAGGACAGTGCCTCGCGGCTCTATTTTCTGGGAGAAGAAAGCTATGTCCTCGGCACTTTGGCGACCCCGCGCCATGGGTTGTTGGAGATTGCGGCGGATGCGGCTGTGCGGCTTGCGCAAGTGAGTGGAGATACGGCTTTCGTCAACATGCGGCGCGGCTCGGCTGCGGTTTGCTTGCATCGCGAGGATGGGGCGTTTCCGATCCGGACGCACGCGCTTGAGACTGGCGCGCAGCATCCTTTGGGCATCGGCGCGGGCTCGCTCGCGATGCTGAGCGCCCTGCCGGATGCAGAGGTCGAAATGGTGCTTAGAGACAACGCAGAGCGGATGGCCAACGATTATCCGGATTATGACGCCGCACTTTTGCGCAGCGATGTGGCGCGGACCCGCGCGCGGGGATTTGCATTGAACCCCGGGCGGATCGTGCCCGGCAGTTGGGGCATCGGCGTGGCCCTTTGCCGCCCCGACGGCTCTGTCGCGGGCGCCATGTCGATCGCCGCGATCGAAAGCCGAATGCTGCCGCCGCGCGATGGCGAGTTGGCGGAATTGTTGAAGCGCGAAGCGCGGGAAATTGAAATCCGGTTGGCGCGCAGGATGCCGCAACCGGTACAGGAGGAGGATAAACGATGACGGACCCTTATATTGTGGGTTGGGCCCATAGCGCCTTTGGCAAAAGCGAGGCGCCCGATACTGAAGCGCTGATGGCCGAGGTTACAGGTCCGGCCTTGGCCCATGCGGGCGTGGAGGCCGAAGACGTGGACGGCATCTTTGTCGGGGTCTTCAACAACGGCTTTTCGGATCAGGATTTCCAAGGAGCGCTGGTCGGCATGGGGAATGAGGCCTTGGCCCGCGTGCCCGCTACCAGATACGAGAATGCCTGCGCGACCGGTTCTGCAGCCCTGCACGGGGCGATGGATTTTATCGCCAGCGGCAGAGGCAAGATCGCCTTGGTCGTCGGGGCCGAGAAAATGACCGCGACACCGGGCGCGGAGGTGGGCGATATCTTGCTCGGTGCCTCTTATCGGGCGGAGGAAGCGGGCGTGGGCGGCGGCTTTGCCGGGCTCTTTGGGCAGATCGCGGACAGCTACTTCCAGCGCTACGGCGACCAATCCGAAGCACTAGCGATGATCGCTGCGAAGAACCACCACAACGGCATGCAAAACCCCCTTGCCCATATGCAGCGGGATTTTGATGTGGCTTTTTGCAATACCGTGTCCGAGAAAAACCCCCTCGTAGCTGGCCCTCTGCGGCGCACGGATTGTTCGCTCGTCTCTGACGGCGCGGCAGCGATGGTTGTAGCTGCACCTGAGGTGGCGGCTGAGCTGCAGCGCGCCATCCGTTTCCGCGCCCGCAGCCATACCAATGAACCACTGGCGCTGTCGCGGCGTGACATCACCCGCTTTGATGGCGCGCGGCGGGCCTGGGAGCGGGCGTTCGCGGCAAGTGGCCTGACGCTGGATGACCTGAGCCTTGTGGAGACCCACGACTGTTTCACCGTGGCGGAGCTGTTGGAATACGAGGCAATGGGTTTGACCGAGCCTGGCCAGGGCAGCCGCGCCATTCGCGAAGGCTGGACCGCGAAGGACGGTCGGCTGCCGGTGAACCCCTCGGGCGGGTTGAAGTCAAAAGGCCATCCGATCGGGGCCACGGGCGTGTCGATGCATGTTATGGCGGCGATGCAATTGATGGGCGAGGCGGGCGGCATGCAGATCCCTGACGCCGAACTTGCCGGGGTCTTTAACATGGGTGGGGCGGCTGTGGCTTCCTACGCCTCGATCCTTGAGCGGGTGGCGTGATGCAGCCTGTCTCTACCCGCGTCATGAACCTCTCGCAGTTTTTGACAGACTCTGCGCGACGCCAGCCTGAGGAAATCGGTTTGGTCTGGGGCGAAGAAACCTGGGCCTGGTCCGCGCTGGAAGCCCGGGCCACCGCCTTCGCCGCCGCTCTGCGCGACCGCTATGGCATGCGCAAGGGTGACCGTTTGCTGGTGCAATCCGCGAACTGCAACCAAATGTTCGAGGCCGCCTTTGCCTGCTGGAAGCTCGGCTGCGTTTGGGTGCCCGCCAATTTTCGCCAAACGCCAGAAGAGGTCGCATGGCTTGCCATGTCTTCGGGGGCCAAAGGACTGTTGGCGGGGGCTGAGTTCGCCGGTCATATCGCAGCCTGCAAGGATGTCGCCTTCACCGTCACTATCGGCGCTGATGGAGAGGACGACTACGACACACTCGTATCAGAATTCGCAGGCGCACCGGTCGCCGTAGCTGAAGTGGATCGTGACGATCCCGCGTGGTTTTTCTTTACCTCCGGCACGACTGGCAAGCCAAAGGCGGCCGTGTTGACGCATGGCCAGTTGGCCTTTGTCATTACCAACCATCTGTGTGACCTGATGCCGGGCACCGGGCCTGATGATGCGTCCATCGTCGTCGCACCCCTGTCCCATGGCGCGGGCATCCATCAGCTAACGCAGGTGGCGCATGGGGTGAAAACCATTCTGCCCGGCGGGACAAAGTTCGACCCTGCTGAGGTTTGGCGCTTGGTTGCCAAATGGCGCGTGACGAATGCCTTTACCGTGCCAACGATCGTGAAAATGCTTGTTGAACACCCTTCGGTTCATGAACACGACCATTCCAGCCTGCGCTACATGATCTATGCCGGAGCGCCGATGTACCGCGCCGATCAGGTGCGTGCGATTGAGGTTTTGGGCCCTGTTTTGGTGCAATATTTTGGCTTGGGCGAGGTCACAGGCAATATCACCGTGTTGCCCCCGGCGCAGCACTCGGCAGATGATGCCGTGATGCGGATCGGCACCTGCGGTTTTGCCCGAACGGGGATGCAAGTTCAGGTTCAAGACGCCGAGGGTAAAGAGGTCGCGCCCGGTGAGACGGGAGAGGTTGCCGTAATCGGTCCGGCTGTCTTTGCCGGTTATTACAACAACCCCGAAGCCAACGCCAAAGCGTTCCGCGACGGTTGGTTCCTGACCGGCGATCTCGGGCATATGGATGCCGAAGGGTTCCTCTACCTGACCGATCGGGCGTCCGACATGTATATTTCGGGCGGGTCCAACATCTATCCGCGCGAGATTGAGGAGAAGATCCTGCAGCACCCGGCGATCAGCGAATGCGCCGTGCTGGGAGTGCCGGATCCGACATGGGGCGAGGTCGGGATCGCCGTCTGCGTCGCCAAAGGTGCGGCGCCTGAGACTGACGCGTTGCTCAATTGGCTGCAAGACAAGGTGCCGCGCTACAAGATGCCGAAAACCGTCGTCTTTTGGGAGGAGATGCCGAAATCGGGCTATGGAAAGATCACCAAGAAGTTGATCCGCGCCGAACTGGCTGAACGTGGAGAACTTGCGGGTGTCTGAGGTGCCTTTGGCGCAACACCCTGGGCCGGCTGCGGCGGCGCGTGTGAGCGCGCTGCCCTGTCGAGCGACGCACCGCCGGGTGACCTTGGCCGAGGGTGCGACGCTTTTACAGGCGATGACAGACGTGGCTGATGGCGCGGGTGCGTGGTTTGATCTGACCGATCTGCCTGTCGAAAAGCTCATCTTCGTGCGCCCCGCGCCCTCTCCGGATGATCGCCATGTGGCGTGGTACAGCGAAGAGACGGTGTTGCGAAATGCCGTGATCGAACAGGCCGGTGCGCATCTGGGACGGCGGGATGGCGCGGCATTCGCGCATATTCACGGGATGTGGCGTGCGGAGGACGGCGCCTGTCACGCGGGGCATCTTTTGGCGGAGAAAACGATCCTATCTGCGGATCATACTGTCGATGTTTGGTTGCTCGAAGGGGCCATGCTCGAAACCGCGCCGGATGTGGAGACGGAGTTTACCTTGTTTCGACCGATCTCTACGGGCCCGGTGGACAGACCGAATGCCACTCTTGGTACGATCCGGCCCAACGAGGTGATCGAAGAGGGCATAGCGAAATGCGCAGCGGTTTCTGGCTTGCCTGTCAGCGCGGTGAAAGGTCTGGGGAGCTTCGTCGGTACGCAATTAGAAGGGCAGCCAGCGCTGGACGATATTGCGACAGAGGTGCTTTTGCTGGGCGAGAATGGGCGCTGCGCGATTTCCGTGGGCCTTGAGGGTCCGCTGGTAAGGGGAGAGATGGCGGCGCGGGTAAATCGGGTCTGCGTGACGTTCGAAGTGCTTTTGCTATCGCAGGCGGAATGAGCGCGCTATTATTGCCAAAAGGGGACGCTGCATGCCGCGTGATGGTTGCGGCATGCAGGGTAGCAAATTCACAGCCGCCAAGCGCGTCTATTGCGGCGCGAGGAAATCGATGATGCCGCTCAGAAACTGAACGCATTCTTCAAGCTGGTCGAGATCAACAAACTCATTGGGCTTATGGGCCTGCTCAATTGATCCAGGCCCCACGATCACCGAAGGGATCCCGCCGATCTGTTCGAACACCCCGCCTTCGGAGCCATATGAGACCTTGCCGCCCCAGGCGGGCAGAAGGGTGGCATAGCGTTTAAAACCGTCGGTTTCGCGCGCGTCACCCATGGCGGGATAAGAAAAGATCGTCTCAAAGCGAATACCGGTGCCAGGGATTTTCTCTGCCATGGGTGCGGTGATCTCACGGGTAATTTCATCCAACAGCAGTTTCATATCTTGCTCAGGCGCCATGCCGCTGATCGAGCGCAGCTCGAACGTCAGCGTGCAATTGTCCGGCGTTACGTTCGTTGCGACACCGCCCTGCATCATCGTTACCAGCATCGTCGCATGCGGCACGGTGAAGTCGTGATCAAAGGGGCCTTCTTGCTCATAGCGCTTGCCGCGCTCGGAAATCCGCGCCACCGCCTTGGAGGCAAACTCGATCGCGTTGACATGCTCGGGCGCGAAAGACGAATGGCCCGCGGTGCCCGTGGCATGGGCGCGCATGGCAATCTTGCCTTTCTGCCCAGTGATCAACTTCATCATCGACGGTTCGCCGATGATTGCAAACTCAGGCGGCACGGAGAGCTGTGCTAGGTGCTCCGCAATCGCAGGGGCGCCCAGACAACCGACCTCTTCGTCATAGGAAAAGCAAAGGTAAACCGGACGTGTCAGTGTCGCCTGCGCCAGTTGCGGGGCCACCGCCATGACGCAGGCTGCAAAGCCCTTCATGTCGCAAGCGCCGCGACCAAAAAGCTTGCCGTCCTTGATCTCGGCCTGAAAAGGGTCTGTTTCCCATTCCGGCTCATCGGCGGGAACGACATCCGTATGCCCGGACCAGACGATCCCCGCTTTGTCCTCGGGACCGAAGGCGGCGATCAGGTTGGCCTTGGCTCCCGTCTCATCAGGCAAGATCGTGATCCGCCCCCCCAGATCGCGAAAGTACTCGGCCATATGGTCGATGAGGGCGCGGTTGGAGTTGCAGGAGACCGTATCGAACGAGATCAGCCGCGTCAGATGTTTGGTGGCATCACCGGTTGGGTCGTCAAACGAAAGGGGAGTTTCGCTGAGGTTAATCATTGCTGAACGCGTCTTTCTTTGGATTTTAGGAACTCGCGGCGGACTGTCAGGCCGAGCACAAGAATGATCAGCACCGCGAAGGCCCATGTAATGGGCGACGACAGCAGCACCGCAGGATCGCCCCGCGAAATTGCCAGCGCGCGGCGCAGGTTTTCTTCGATCATCGGGCCAAGGATGAAGGCAATCAGGAAGGGGGCCGCGGGAATGTTCAGCAAGAACATCCCAAAGCCCACCAGCCCCATCACAAGCAGAACGGCCACGTCGAAGGTGCTGGAGGCGATGGAGTAGATCCCGAAGATACAGAGCAACAGCACCAAGGGGGTCAGCAGGGTCTGAGGGATGAGCGCCACTTTGGTGAACATCCGCATGGTGACCTTGCCTGCGAAGAACAAAAGCACCGAAGAGACCAGCATGCCGATGAAGAGCATGTAAATCTCATGCATGTTCGTCTGAAACAGCAGCGGGCCGGGGGTCAGACCTTGGATCATGAAGGCACCCAGCATCACGCCTGTGATCACATCGCCAGGCACACCCAAGGCAAGCAGCGGGATCATGGTGGCACCGCAGGCCCCGTTGTTGGCGGATTCCGAGGCCGCGATGCCCTCAAGCTCGCCCTTGCCGAAATTCGCACCGTTCTTAGAACTGCGCTGCGCTTCGCCATAGGAGAAGAAGGCGGCGGAAGAGGGCCCGATGCCGGGGATCGCGCCGAGGATAGAACCGATGACGGAGCCTTTGAGGATGCTGCGCAGCGATCCCATGAACTCTTCGCGGGTCACATGCTGGGCACCCAAGGGGGCCGCTTCATCTTTGTTCGCGGCACGTAGCACCACCAGTTTGATCAGTTCGGGCAGCGCAAAGAGGCCGATCAGGACTGGGGCAATCGACAGACCGGCTTGCATATCCGGCACAAAGGCAAAGCGGAACGAGCCATAGAGGTCCTCGCCCACTGTCGCCAACAGCAAGCCCAGGGCTGCAGAAACCATGCCCAACAGGAGTGAGTTGCCGGACACTCCCGCGACGGTTGTCAGCGCAAAGACCATCAGCATGAAGAACTCAGGCGGACCAATATGAAGTGCCAGCAGTGCAAGCGGGGCAGCAAAGAAAATCAGGGAGATATTCGATAGAAAGTCGCCGATCACCGATGAATAAAGCGCCATGTTGAGCGCTTTGCCGCCTTTGCCTTGTTGGGCAAGAGGGTAGCCATCCAGGGCCGTGCAGGCCGCCGAGGCGGTGCCGGGGGTTTTGATGAGGATAGCAGACACCGAGCCGCCGTAGGTCGACCCTTTGTAAAGGGCCACGAGCAAGAGGATCGACGGCACCGGTGCCATGTAGAATGTGAAGGGCAGCGCCAATGTCACTGCCATAGTACCCGTCATGCCGGGAATGGCCCCGACGATCACGCCGCCCCAGATACCAGCGGTCATGATCAGAAAGTTCTGCAAAGTGGCAACTGCCGAGAGTGCAGAGAGAACGTCGTTTAGCATCAGTGTCTCCGATCAGAAGCCGAGTGTCTTGAGCAACGCGCCCTTTGGGAATTGGGTGCCCAAGGCGAAATTAAAGAACAAAAGCAGCAGTATAGGCGCGCCGACGGACAGCAGTGCGATCCAAGCCCGGTAATTTCGCTCGCCGGTCATCAGCACCATGGTGAGGGTCAGCAGGATGACCGCGATCAGAAACCCGACGAAAGGAAGCGCTGCCAGAAACACCCCGAAAGCGATCACCACACCCGCAAAACGAAGCACCATCCGCTTGGTCGAGCTTTTGTCGGTTTTGATCGCTTCCTCTGCCGGTGCACCGCCGCGGAACGCGAGGATCAGTACAAGCAGGCCAAGAAAGATGCCGATCAGAGACACGGTGCGTGGCCACATGTCAGGCGGTGGGGCGAAGCCGGGAATGAACGCCGGGCGAGGCACATAGACAGGGATAAGATAGAAGGCGCAGAGTGCAAAAAACGCGACGACCAGCACCCCCCGCAAAACGGGCTTCGTCATGGAAAACCTCATGAGAAAAAGGGACCTCTATTGAGATCGAGCAGGCCGTAAGGGCCGGCTGGGATAGGGGCAGGCGGGCGATGCTGCGCCCGCCTGCAAGGACTTACTGGGGCAGATAGCCGAAGTCTTTGGCCAGGCCGTTAAACAGCTCGTACTGGCTTTTCGCGTAGTCGGGCATGTCCACCGTGCCGATGGTGGAGATCGAGCCGCGACGGTCGGCCAGTTCGAGCCATTTCTCGTCGGTCGCAACTTGGCCCAAAACGTCCTGCCATTTGGCGATCACGTCTTCTGGCAGGTCTTTGGGGGCGTAAAGCGCGCTCCAACCGGTGATCTGGCCTGCTTTTTCATAACCCAGCTCGCTCGCTGTCGCGACCTCGGGCAGGCTGTCCATACGTTTCGGGGCAAAGACCATCAGAGCTTTCATGTCGCCGCTTTCGATATGGGGCATCAAGGATGCCGCCGCCATCGCGACGAAATCGACATGACCGCCCAGCAGGGCTGTCGCAAGGGCACCGCCGCCTTTGTAGGGCACCAGTGTTGCCGCGGTCAGCGGGTCAAGATCGTTGTCGGCCAGCAGAGCCTGCGTGGTGAAGCCGTCAATCGCAGTGGCGCCTGAAGCCGCATAGGTCATCGCGCCCTTGCTGTCTTTGACCGCCGCGATCAACTCGTCAACGCTGCCGTAGGGCGCGTCGCCGCGCACGGCCAAGATCATCGGCGTCGCTTCGAGCGCGCTGACGAATGTATAGGCGTCCCACGGTACTGCGGCGCCCGGTGTCACGGCAGGCGACAGTGCCATGCCAACCCGCGCGAGCAGCAGCGTATAGCCGTCCGCATCGGCGTCGGAAACGAAGCGCGCGCCGTTCATACCGCCTGCGCCCGGCTTGTTCATAACTGTGACCGGCTGTTCCAGAAAGGGCTGCGCCGTTTCCGCCAAGGCCCGGCCCGCCAGGTCCGAGGCGCCGCCCGGGCCATAGGGGACCACCAGCGTCACGGATTTTTCAGGATAAGATTGGGCGAGCGCCGGTCCACCGATTGCCATGAGCGAAAGTGCAATCGTTCCGATTATGTTTTTCATGAGTACCTCAGATGTTATCCGGCATCCCGGAGCTGTTGGATGGCGGCCACCATCCACAGTATGCTGAATTTGACAAGAGACGCGATATTGTTGCATAAATTGCATACTGAGGGAGGCAGTATGTTCAAGGCACGAGAATTACAGGCTTTCGACGCCTATATGCGGTTGGGCGGCATGAAGCTCGCGGCTGAGCATTTGGAGTTGAGCCAGCCGATGGTCAGCCGTTTGCTGTCCTCCTTGGAGGAGAAAGCGGGGTTCGAACTCTTCCAGCGCAAGCGAAACCGCCTCACGCCGACAGTCGAAGCCTTCAGTTTTCATCAGAGCGTGGTTCATTATCTCGCAGGACTGCGCAATCTGGAGCAGGAAGCCAAGGCGATTGCCAGCGGTCAGGTTGGGCACCTTGTGATCGCGGCGCAACCGGTCTTTTGTGACACCTTCCTGCTGGATGCGCTTGCCCAGTTTCGCAAGGAGCATCCACAAGCCACGGTGCAAATCGCCGATGTCGGCATGGCGGAAATGCTTCAAATGATTAGCGAGAACCGCTGCGATCTGGCCTTCGGCATCACGCTCAACGCCGAGGCTTTCGGTGGGGAAACCCTGTCCCTGGCCCATTGCGAGGCGACCTGCATTCTGCCGAAAGGGCATCCGCTGGAGAATATAGAAGAAATTCCCTTGCCGCGGCTGCGCAAGGAGATGTTCATCGACCTGTCCCAGGGCAGCCCGCTGCGGCGGCGGATCGATCTGATGATGGAGACCATTCAGGTCAACCGCACGATCGCCGCGGAGCTTCGGACCATTCACGGCATTGTCCGGCTTGTAGAGCGCGGAGAAGGTATCGCGATCATTGATCCCGTGGCGCATCAACTCCTTGATCTAGAACGGGTCTCGGTCCACCGGCTGATCCCATCAATCACATGGGACATTGCCCAATTCGTTCCTCATGGGCGTCCTTTAAGCACGGTCGGCCAGGCCTTTGCTGCGGTGGTTGCGGAGGAAATAGAGAGTTTGAAGCGGGCCGGGGTGGTGAGCGAAACGCTGTAGTTTGGGCATTGATGCCCCTAATGATATGGACCAACGTCATCTTAGGTCGCGCAAAAACGTCCATCGAAGTCATACGTTTTTGCGTGAAATCAGCCCGCCGGGCCAAGCCTTGCGCGGCGTGAATGATGTATAACAAATGACCTCAAACGAGAGGGTGACCCATGGCAAAAGTACTGGTGACTGGCGGGGCGGGTTATATTGGTGCCCACGCATGTAAGGCGCTGGCACAGGCGGGATATACGCCGGTTGCATTTGACAACTTAAGCACTGGACACCGGGCGGCGGTCAAATTCGGCCCACTTGTTGAGGGTGATCTATTGAACCGTGCGGCGATCGATGCGGCACTGGCGGAACATGCCCCCATTGCGGTGATGCATTTTGCAGCCCTGAGCCAAGTGGGCGAGTCCATGCAAGATCCGGGGCGCTACTGGCGTGAAAACGTGTTGGGTGGGCTGAACCTAGTCGAGGCGACGCAGGCGGCAGGGATCGACAAGTTCATCTTTTCTTCCACCTGTGCCACCTATGGCGATCAAGATGGGGTGGTGTTGAATGAAGAAACCGAGCAGCATCCGATCAATGCCTATGGCGGCTCGAAGCTGGCGATCGAACAGATGCTGCGGGATTTTTCACCCAAGGGGCTGACCTATGTGATTTTCCGCTACTTCAATGTGGCAGGGGCCGACCCTGATGCCGAGGTGGGCGAGGCACATGACCCAGAGACACATTTGGTGCCGCTGATCCTACAAGCTGTCGCTGGGGCACGCGGAGCGCTCACCATCTTTGGCACTGATTATGACACTGCGGACGGCACCTGCATCCGCGACTATGTGCATGTTAGCGATCTGGTCGATGCCCATGTGGCGGGCCTGAAATGGCTGGAGGAGGGGAAATCTTCAGAAGTCTTTTGTCTTGGCACGGGCGATGGTTTTTCGGTGCGCGAAGTTGTGGCAGCTGCCGCCGCTGTCACCAATGGCCCTGTGCCGATCGAAGAAGGCCCGCGTCGTGCGGGGGATGCGGTGAAGCTGGTCTGCGGGTCCGATAAAGCCAGAACGCAATTGGGCTGGACCCCATCACGCTCCACTATGCCGCAAATGCTGCGCGATGCGCACCGTTGGCATGCCTCTGACGGGTTTTGAGGCTTACTGTCGGGACGGGTCATTGCTGCGGGGGCGCTGCGCAAGTCGCAATTGCAAGATAATACGGGGCGGTATCGACAGTTAGGGGACAAACCACATATCGAATAGGGACAGCTATACGAGGCCCCTAGTTTTGCCCGACCGCATTTCGCCCCTAATCCTCTTTCGCAACCAGACTTTCCGTTCTCTTTGGATCGCCGCGCTGGCGTCGAACTTCGGCGGGCTGGTGCAAGCGGTGGGCGCGGCCTGGCTTATGACGTCGCTGTCAGAGTCGCAGAACATGGTGGCGTTGGTACAGGGCTCCGTCGCGCTTCCGATCATGATTTTTTCGCTGCTGGCGGGGGTCTTTGCCGATAACTTTGACCGCCGCAGGGTCATGTTGATCGCGCAGAGTTTTATGTTCGGGGTCTCAATTCTACTGACCTTTATGGCCTTTGAGGGCTGGCTTACGCCGTGGCTGCTCTTAGCGTTCACATTCTCTATTGGTTGTGGCACCGCGCTGCACAACCCATCTTGGCAGGCGACCATGGGTGACATTGTTAGCCGGGAAGAGCTGCCCTCGGCGGTATCGCTGAACTCGATGGGGTTCAACCTGATGCGCAGCATCGGGCCTGCGGCAGGCGGGGCGATTGTCGCGATCGCGGGGGCCGCGGCTGCCTTTGCTGTCAATGCGCTAAGCTATGTGGCGATCATTCTGGCTTTGCTGCGCTGGAAAGCGCCCCTGCGCGACACGCATCTGCCGCGTGAACCGATGGGCAGCGCCTTTTCTGCGGGGCTGCGCTATGTTGCCATGTCGCCCAATTTGATGCGGGTCATCCTGCGCGGTTTCTGGTTCGGCCTTTCGGCCATAGCATTGTTGGCCCTGCTGCCGGTCGTGGTGCGCGAGACGCTTCAGGCGACAGCTTTTGTCTATGGCATTATGCTAGGCTGTTTTGGCATGGGCGCCGTCTTCGGCGCCTTGACGAATGCAGCTCTGCGGGCGCGATTCCGGAATGAGATCATCGCGCGTGGCGGTTTTGTTGGGTTCGCACTGAGCTGTGTCGTGCTGGCAGTGAGTACGCATCCTGCTCTGTCGGGCGGCGCTTTGATGCTGGCCGGTGCGTGCTGGGTGCTTTCACTGTCGATGTTCAACGTGACGATCCAACTTTCGACGCCGCGTTGGGTCGTGGGCCGGGTAATCGCCCTTTATCAGACCGGCACCTTCGGGGGCATGGCCGCTGGCAGTCTGATCTGGGGGATCGTCGCTGACCGGGGCGGCCCGGAAGTCGCTCTCGCCGGGGCCAGCGTAATGCTTTTGATCGGCGCGTTGATCGGCTTGCCGCTGCCGCTGCCTGAGTTCAGCGGGCTCAATCTTGATCCCCTAAACCGCTTCAAAGAGCCCGACACGCGGTTTGATCTTAGCTATCGCAGCGGACCAGTGATGGTCATGGTTGATTATGAGATCGCGCAGTCCGATGTGCCGGAGTTTCTAGCCGCGATGAGTCTCCGGCGTCGGGTGCGCATCCGCGACGGTGCGCAGCAATGGGCGCTGTTGCGCGATCTGCACCGGCCAGAGCACTGGAGTGAAAGCTATCATGTGCCAACCTGGGCCGAATACGTCCGTCACAATGAGCGGCGGACCAATGCCGATGCAGAGCTATCGGATCAGCTCAGACGGCTACATCGCGGAGAGACACCGCCCGAAGTGCATCGAATGATCGAACGGCAAACCGTGCCACTGCGCGACGACATGTTGCAAAAGGAGGGCGCGAGCGACGCCGCTTAGAAATGATCAAAGCTAAAGCGTTTATCTTGTCCAAAGTGCCGCTCCGGCGCCGATGACCCCTTCGCATTCGATCTTAGGAGCGGTCACGCCACGGGGAATTCGAGAGAAAAGATCGTCCCTTCGTCGAACGCATAGCTGTAGGTGCCATGCAATTGCAGGGCCATGCCTTGGATGATCTTGGTCCCCATATTGATGGGACGTGTCCTGGGGTCAAACCCCGGACCGTTGTCGGCTATGATGAGGTTGGCTTGTTCGTTGTTAAGAAGCTTCAGGCTCACGCGGATCTCTGCGGTGCCTTCTTCTGATTTTGCATGTTTCAGGGAGTTGGTGACGACTTCGTTGATCAGCATCGCCAGCGAGGTGGCTTGCTCATGATCAATTGAAACCTGATCTATATCGAGGCTTAGGTGATCTGAGGCGCCATGAGCTTTGAAGATGTTTTGCGTCACTGAAGTGATGAAGGCGGGCGCATCTAGGGTGGCATATTTGTCGTGGTTGTACATATGCTCGTGGACGGTGGACATGGCAGAGAGGCGCAGCTTGAAGTTGGTCTCCACGGCTTTGGGAAGTTTGTGCATGGCGACCAGCGCTTGCATCGCCTGCATGTTGTTTTTGACCCGATGGTGGATTTCCCGAAACAGCATTGCATTTCGTTCAAGCGCTTCCTCGAGGGCCTCGTTTTTTTGTGCTTCCCGCCTCAAAAGCCGGATGATCCAGATGGCACATGCCGCGAGGGCCAGAAGGGTGGGGATGACAATCGCCAAAAACACCTGAATACGCCGCCAGAAACGCGCCATGGCTTCTTCATAGCCATTTGACGCGATGGCGATGAGCCCCCTGTTTGGGAGGGTTTGATAGCCTACAAACCTTTTCTCTCCGTCTATGGGGGACGTGTCGATATAGGTCCCCGCATCCGCGTTGGGCAAGTGATCTTTGAAGATTGTGTGTTGCCTCAGGTCCACGGGGCCATCGACCGGGGGGAAACGGGCCACCAACATGCCATCTGTACGCAAGATCGCCAGAGCAGCGCTTTGCCCAAGGCCGAGAGATGTCAGCAGATCTTCCAGCAAGGCCGCATCAAAGGAAATGATCGCGACACCTACAAACACGCCCTCCCGCTCAAGGCGTTGACTGAATGTGAATATTGGGCTGCCGTCGATGCGGCTGGTAAGAAGTGAAGAGGTAAAGAACTGCTGCCCTCCGGCGGGGGCCGTAAAATACTCTCTGTCGCGAATATCGATATTGGGCGCATCGGGATCAGTAGTGTAAAGGGTTTGCCCCTCGGCGGTCACGATATAGGCTTTGGCGCTGTCGGGCAGCCCCTCTAGTGCATCCTCGATGGCCGCTAAGGTTGCAGCCTGGTTGGCCCGAACATCAGCACCCAATGCAAAATCCATGCGGCGCAGTGCCTGTTGGGCCACTTCGACGATCCAGCCGGTGTTGATCTGGACGGCTTTTGCGGCGGCGGCCACCGAGCTCTCGGCCCGATCTTCCGCGGAGTTGAACTCTTGATAGACAAGCGCCGCCAGGATGCTCGAATAGATAAAAAAGGTCGCGGCGATGAATATGGTCGCGGCGCGCACGGAGCCGGTAATCGTCCTGGTCACCATGAAGACTTCCCCTGCAGTTGCTGGATGGAAAGACATAGCGCTCCGGCAACGGTCTGCACTTAGAAGTATTTTACGGGAAGTCTATGAGCCAGCGTCTCCAGGTATAGCGGGCCATCGCACGAGCCTATGCCGGGGGAGGAGAAAAGGCCCGCATGCAACGCTGGCGTGGGTCTGGTGTGGCCCAAAGACCGTGAATTTATGCGTCCCTGTCTGCCTCGGTGGCACTGCGATGCGCATGCGGCGCGTAGAAGGAGCTGCGTTGCGTCTGCAACATCCGGAATTTAGGTAGTATGGTGCGGAACTGAACAGCTTTTGCATGGTTGAGGTTGAGCAGTTAAGCAGGATTGAGAATGAACGCCAAAGTCGTATTACTGGTCGAAGATGAGGCGCTTATTCTCTTGGACATCGAAGCGGCCCTCGTTGACGAAGGGTTTGACGTGGTCCCGGCAATTAACGGTGCCAAAGCCATGGAGATTTTTGAAGCTGACCCGTCGGGCATCGACGCGGTCGTCACCGATATAAATCTTGGCAAGGGGCCGAACGGATGGGACCTCGCAAACCACATCCGGGCGTATCAATCTGAAATTCCGGTCGTCTATATGAGCGGTGACAGCTCTCATGAATGGAGCGCCAAGGGTGTCCCTGAAAGCACCATGATCCCAAAGCCCTTCGTACACGCACAAGTCATCACGGCTCTGTCCACATTGATGAACCATTCGGACCAATCCTGAGATGTAAAGAAACGTGGCAGGTCGCGCGGGCCGTGTTGAGGTTCTTCTTATGTTTTGGGGTGTGCGGCGCCGGAGGTGAAGCGGGGACGCATTACGCTTTTGCTACAGCGGCTTTTCTGCGGTTTACTGTAATTCAGAGCCGCCATAGAAAGAGGCATAAACTTGCCGCGGGGGAGCCTTATGATCCGAACCATCTTAGTTAGTGATTACATTCAAGTTCAGGGCGCGTTCGTGCGCGCGTCGAATGATGGAAACATCGTTGTTTGCACAGGAGAGGGTCAGTTCGAAGGGCGTCCGATCGGGCACCTTGGCAAGAAGCCGTCCTCACATGTAGTGCTTGCAGTCTCCTAAGATCCCAATGTGGCCGCAAGGCCGCATTTCGCCTGTCTGGGGGTCGCGTATCAACGGGAGCTCGCCTTTTTCGTAAGAAGCGCAAGCGGAGAGAAGCAGGGCTGATATCACAATGAAAAGTTTCATAGGGCATGGCTCCTAAGGCTTTTGGGCGTTGCGCGATCGGCCAACAGACTGCTTCTCTATATGAGTTTATGCTTCGAACATTCAATGGAATTTTCGCCTCTCTGAGTGTGCGAGGATAACCGCTTCGGAAAATACTTTTGCGACCTGAAGATCTGCGTCTCTCCCTATGGCCGAAGGTCTGCCGAAGCACTGGCAGAGAGTTGTCGTCTATCGCCAAAAGGCGCAATGGCTTTGCGTGGTCTGCAATGGCGACGGGCATATCGACTGACCTACTGGCGGCAGAAAGAGTAATAACGTGCCAAAGAGTAACACCCTAAGCCACGGAGGCGCGCCGCTTGATCCTGAAGCGCTGACCGAGGTGCTTGGGTCTTTGGAGGATATGAAGGTCGGCGTTATCTCTTGCAGTCCTCGCCTTGCAGGGAGCATCATGTCAGATGCGGCCTTGGTGATCCGGGCTCTTGCAGAGAGGGCGGAGATCGAAATTGGATAACGGCGCGTAAAGAGTAACCGTTTGGCGGGCAACCGTTGGGGTGTTGGCGCTGCTTTCTGCCGTGGTTTTTGACACGGGCTAGGAAAAGGCTGCCTATACTGCACGAATGGCTTGTTTAGATCAGGGGAAACGGGAATGGCGAGGATTACCTGGAAGGAGCCGGACCGCAGGCGGGGGGCGAAGTCTTGGTTGCTCCGACCGATTTGCTGGCTCACGGGTCATGGATATTACCAAGCGGACGGGGAGAGCTGGACGGAAGCGACGTTGGAATGCCCCCGGTGCGGGTTGGAGCATCCAAGGTAGGAGATTGAGGTGCAGGTCTTTGTCGCTTCTCTTGAGCAGTGCCTCAGAGCAAAAAACTGGCCTGCGGCACTGTGCCTTGCGCTGACCCTGCCGGAGATGGCCGGTGCCGTGGACAGCCCCGAAAGCGCTGCGCCGCAAAGATACGCACAGTGGTTCGATAAATGGGTGGGCGTTAAGTATCGAACACGTCTTTTGTCGGGGCAACAGGCACTGCTCTCCGGGTTCGACTGCTATGCCTTGAGGTGCGCGATGCTCTATCAGGAGCAGGACCCGGAGGCAGGTCGGCGCCGGTATGTAACAGATGCTCTTGATCGGTTTCAGTTTACCCAAGTCGCGGAAGAGCACTGCATGCATAAGAACCGGGCGCTTCAGCTCCACGCGGACCGCTTTTGCCGAGATGTTGCTGAGGGATGCGAAGCTTGGCTCAAATCCACTAAGAATGACGCCAGTAAATCGGCGGTCTTGAAGCGTGAGCTGAATATGACAATGCCCCTCTAGAGCTGCATGCCAGTAAAGCAGCGTCGACGTGGCAAGCATCTCAATGATCAGCCCCTCGGTAACGGCTTTTCATATATGTTCGCGCCTTCCGATTTGGGTCAGACTTTAGATAACGGTGAAGGGTTGCACGAAGGCGGGTTAGATGGGGGTCGTTCTCGCGGCGCTGATGACCTGTAAACATGATCTTGGGGTAAGGCTTGCAGTACAGCGAGGCAGGGCTTAGGCGGCAGACGAGCAAAGCCTCAGCTAGCTCAAACCCGACTTAGGGTATCCCTAAGGGGTGCGCGTCATACAAAATCACCCCTTTGCATCCGGCCAGCTACCGAGCGCCCAGAGGGGTGTCACTATTGGGTGCCGATAAGGGGTTATGGTTGCGTGCCGATTGACAATCAAAGTCCTTTAGGGGCGGATTTTGACTTGGGGCCTCAGGGTCCAATGGTTCGTAATAGAGGTCGACAAAAAACTGATACGTGGGGCCTTCGCGGGCATCCAAAAGGACGCTCGATAGACGATCTGGCGGCCCGAGCAGTCAGGCGGCTCTTGGCGGAGGCTTGGGCTGTGAAATCGTGGAATTGTGGCTTTAGCTATGGTTGAACAGACGGACTACTGGCTCACCCTTCCGGCAGGGCATTTCAAATGGTGTTAAGGAGGAAGAAGTCGGCGCCTGTTTGTTGACATATTTCGGTCTTTGTACTTCCTTTAGGTGCTTAGAATTGTACAGTGTCGAAATTTGTTAAACAAAAACAATAATATATATATGCATATCTCGGGTAACCTTTTGCGCTTTCTTGGTGTGAAACGGTATTTTGCTATCCCGCTTATCCACCAAAGAAAGCGGCAGTATCACAATGACGCATTCCGTTCAGCGGGGCACGCCGTCCATGACAGGCGTCCCAAGGTGAGTTGGGGGTTTGCTTTTCAGGCAGCCCAGAACCGGGTCCATCCGAGCAAAGCTTCTCGGATGACGATTCCAGTCCAGCAGCGCAATGGCGCCGACCTGACAACGGTGACACGGGCACGGGGAGTGTAGGACTCAAAGCATTTGCCACAGGTCTCGTGCGAGGGAGACGCCTGGTCGGCACCTGCATGTGCGGAGGGGGGGTAACACTGGTGTCTCGCAACCCGGCCTTACGTGGCGAAGTAGCCGGCGATCTGCTTGGTGCGCCGCGACGGAACTCCGGCGGCGTCTGCGTGTCGCGGCCAGTCGGCGATGGCGGCGCGAACCGGATCAATGAGCGCGGCGATCGCTGCAGGTTTCATCCCGAGCGCCTGCCCGACTGCCTCTACATGCTTCCTGCCGGGCCGGCGCCCCTCTCCGGCGATGGCGAGATGGTGCTCGCCGCCGGGCCCGTCGGAGAAGCTGACGTCGTAGGCCGGCGACAAGCGCCAACCGCCCCCAGCGTCCATCAGGAAGGCGTGGTTCTTCAGGTGATCATCCCGATTGTGGGCGAGGACGTTGAAGGCCATCCTGCGGAACATTTCGTCCTGATCTCCAGCATGCCGGGTGGTCCAACGCACCAGCTTA
>Ga0207991_1000196_pt1 | contig 41852 bp, 36 predicted proteins | sample ETN07SmetaG_FD_185786 | JGI IMG/M metagenome (GOLD analysis project Ga0207991, IMG submission 185786) | Marine microbial and viral communities from oxygen minimum zone, Eastern Pacific Ocean - ETNP2014F14-07SV275 (SPAdes) (version 2) | ecosystem: Environmental > Aquatic > Marine > Oceanic ...
TGTTAGGGTGCCTCGGAATAATACAATAATGTCGCAGTGAGTCCTGAAGCATTTAGTTGCAAGGCCCACCGAAAGCCTGAGCATCACTGTATTATTCAGAGGCACCCTAGAGAATGTATCTGCTCAGGTCTTCGTCCTTCGCCAGTTCGTCTAGTTGTTTCTCCACATAGGCCGCATCGATCACTACTTTCCTGTTGTCACCAACCGCCATGTCAGCCGCAGAAAATGATATTTCCTCAAGCAATCTTTCCATCACGGTGTGCAGTCTTCTGGCTCCAATGTTCTCCGTTCGTTCGTTAACTTGCCAGGCGATCTCGGCAATTTTTGCTATGCCATCCTTGCTGAATTTGATGTGCAAATCTTCGGTGGCAAGCAGAGCCTGATACTGCTCTGCCAGGGAGGCATCCGGCTCTACCAGAATTCGTTCGAAATCTTCTGCGGTCAGTGCATCCAGCTCAACGCGGATGGGCAGACGGCCCTGAAGCTCCGGGATCAGGTCAGAAGGCTTGGACAAATGGAAAGCGCCAGAAGCGATAAAGAGGATATGGTCGGTTTTGATGCTGCCATATTTGGTGGTAACAGTTGAACCTTCAATTAAGGGTAATAAATCTCGTTGTACTCCCTCCCTGGAAACTCCGGCGCCGGCTTGATCGTGACGATTGGTGACCTTGTCGATCTCATCGAGAAAGACTATTCCGGTTTGCTCCGTCGCTTCGATTGCACGATTTTTAATGTCTTCTTCGTTGATGAGCTTTGCCGCCTCCTCATCCTTCACCACTTTGTAAGCGGCCTGCACGGTCATGCGGCGCGAGCGCTTCTTGCCGCTGTTCATATTGGAGAACATACCCTTGAGTTGGCTGGTCATTTCCTCCAGCCCGGGGGGCGCCATGATTTCGATGCCGGCCGCTGGCTCGGTTATCTTGATTTCGATTTGCTTGTCATCGAGTTCGCCCTGGCGAAATTTTTTCCGAAACACCTGGCGGGCACTGGATTGGCCGCTCTGAACCGAACTCTCTTCGTTGCGGGCCTGGGGTAGCAGTACGTCGAGAATTCTTTCTTCCGCGAGATCCTCAGCCAGGTGCTGTACCTTGTGAATCTCCGCTTCTCTAATCATCTTGACTGCCACATCGATGAGATCACGAATGATGGATTCGACATCGCGGCCCACATAACCGACCTCGGTAAATTTTGTCGCTTCAATTTTAATGAAAGGCGCCTGTGCCAGTTTCGCGAGTCGGCGCGCAATTTCAGTTTTGCCCACTCCCGTGGGCCCAATCATTAGAATATTCTTCGGTGTGATCTCATTGCGCAGCTCCTCATCGAGCTGCATGCGGCGCCAGCGATTACGCAAGGCTATGGCAACGGCGCGCTTGGCCGCATTCTGACCGACGATATGTTTGTCGAGTTCCGAGGTGATTTCTCTGGGAGTCATCAGCGACGAATTTGTCAGCGGCACGGATTTCAATACTGCAGTTGTTTGGGACATCGGGGCTACCTGTAATCAGTTTTGGCGGTTGGCATTATAAGCTCAGGCAATATCCAACTCTTCGACGGTATGGTTTTGATTAGTGAAGACACAAATATCGGCGGCGATACAGAGGCTTTTTCCCACAATATCCCGCGCCCCGAGTTCGGTGTTCTGTATCAGCGCGCGAGCGGCCGCGAGAGCAAAGGGGCCGCCAGAACCTATGGCCATGATTTTATCTTCAGGTTCAATTACATCGCCATTGCCGGTCACAATCAGGGAGACCTCCTGATCGGCGACCAGCAACAGTGCTTCCAGTCTCCGTAGAGAGCGCTCGGTGCGCCACAATTTTGCGAGTTCAACTGCAGCCCTCACCAGCTTGCCATGATGTTTGTCCAGTTGTTCTTCGAAGCGTTCGAACAGGGTAAAGGCATCGGCGGTGCCGCCAGCAAAACCGGCTATTACCTGATCCTTGTACAGGCGCCGAACCTTGCGAGCATTGCCTTTCAGCACGGTATTGCCTTGGGAAACCTGGCCGTCACCACCGATGACGACTTTTTTGCCTCGCCGTACCGAGACGATGGTCGTGCCTCTGAATTGATCCAATCCAACTCTCCTGATTTCAAGCTGTGACTAAGTTACCACACCAGGCTGAAAATATGGTGGTAAGCGGCTGAAATTCAAGGTGTTGGGTGCCCTACTGCAGGCTCAGGCGCATGCTGGCAATGTTGTTGGCGCGGAGTACTTGCTCGGCGGCATCGAGTTGGCGGCTGTCGTCGTAGGGACCGGATTGCACCAGATACAGCGTGCTCCCTATCAGAGCCTGTTGCTTCACTACCACGTTCAGGCCCAGAGTTTGCAGGCGACGCATTTCGGTATCGGCAAGCGCCCTCTGCTCAAAAGCGCCCGTCTGCAACATGTAGCTTGCCCGCTGTGCTTGCCGCTCTGCTTGCAATTGATTCACCTGGTTCGCTTCTTCAGAGCTGATTTCAACTGGTGTTGCATCGACTTCGACTTCGTATTCCCCCAGGGCGGTATAGAATTCCAGCTGCAACCCGTCGCTACTATCGTCTGTGCTTCCTTCTTCAGACAGATCGGGAATCTGGGTGACTGCCGCTGCGGCGTGCAGGACATTGTTGGCACCCAGGGGTGGGACATTACCGGACAGATAGAACAGGAAGCAGGCGAACACGCCAACAGCGAGTCCTACCACCCCCCCGGTACCCATTAATAGCCAGGCTGGCGGCGATTCCACTGGTATTCTCTCCAGTATCGGTTCCGGTCTGATTTTTGCGAAATCCTGGGTCATACCAACTGCTCGCTTTGTAAGCTATTGTTTTAATTTCATTTAATGAGGTGGTTCTACGGTAAATCTTATTGTAAACAGAGCCCGGACACCACAATTATCGGTTAATCGTGAGTTAGCTAAAGCCTGCCAGGGGCTTTCCATTGGCTCCTTAAATAAGATCCTGCGGGTCGACATCGATACTCCAGCGCAGCTTGCGGGAGTGTTTTAGCGCCGATATAGCGGGAGTCAGCTGCTCCAGCAAATTCTGTATCGCCCCACGATTTTTACTGTTCAGCAATAGTTGTATCCGGTACCTACCAGCACGTTTCTCCATTGGTGCCGGCAGCGGGCCCAGGCATGTCACCGCCAGAGCATGCTCGGCACAGAGTCTTTTAGCTATTACCGCCACCTGCTTCAAATAGCTTATCGGGTCGTTCACTTCGATAGCCTCAGCGCGTATCAAACACAAGTGTGAAAATGGCGGCATACCGGACGCTTCCCGTTCTGCAAATAATAGCTCGGCCAATTCTGCATAGCTGGCGCGAACCAGTGTTTGCAAGGTGATATGGCTGCTGTGCCGGGATTGGATGATGACCTCGCCAGCACGTTCTGCGCGTCCGGCCCGACCTGCCACCTGGGTAATAGTCTGGGCCATATGCTCCTGGCCCCGGAAGTCGGCACTGAATAGGCCGGTATCGGCATCCAATATGGCGACAAGAGTTATGTTCGGGAAGTGATGACCCTTTGCCAGCATCTGGGTGCCGAGAAGGATGCAAGGGTCGCCTTTCTCGATCCGATCTAACAAATTCGCCAGGCTGTTTCTGCCTCGGGTCGAGTCCCGGTCGATGCGCAACACAGGAATACCTGGGAATTTCTTAATCAGGAAAGCTTCTATTTTCTGCGTGCCAATCCCGAATGTCGCCAACGACCTCGATTTACAGGACGGGCAATATCTCGGTAATTGTCTGCTGCTGCCGCAATGATGGCAGCGAATCGAGGGCGGCTTGGCATGCACAGTATATTGGGCAACGCAATTTTCACACTCTGCTACCCAGCCGCAATTCTGGCAATTTAAAACCGGGGCGAAGCCGCGTCGATTGATAAATACCAGAACCTGATTCATTGCGTCGATATGTTTCTGGATTTTATAAAGAAGCTGTTCGGAAAATCCATTGTCGAGAGGGGCGCTGGCAATATCGATTAATTCCATGGCCAAGGGGAGTGCTTCCCCGGCGCGTTCGGTAAGACGAAGATGGATAAATTTATTGCTGCGTGCGTTCTGAAAACTCTCCAGGCTCGGTGTGGCGGAACCCAAAATTATACAAACCTTCTCCTCGCGTGCGCGCACCACAGCAAGATCCCGCGCCGAATATCGAAACCCGTCCTGCTGTTTAAACGATGGATCATGTTCTTCGTCGACGATGATCAAGCCTGGTTTGCGCATTGGTGTGAACACAGCCGAGCGAGTACCGATGATGATACCGGCATCGCCCTGCCGGGCCTGATCCCAGGCGCTGGCGCGTTCTCTGTCAGTCAGTCCGGAGTGCAGTGCCACTATCGGGCAGGAGAATCGCTGTTGGAAGCGCGACACGCTCTGTGGAGTCAGCCCAATTTCGGGCACCAGAACAAGGCATTGCTTACCAGCTGCTAGCTGCTCCTGCATCGTGCGCATGTAAACTTCGGTTTTCCCTGACCCGGTAACGCCATCCAGCAGGTAGCAAGAGAATTTATTCAGTCCGGCGGTGATTTTCTCAACTGCATGGCGTTGTTCGGCATTGAGATGGATCGAAATTTTATTATCACGTGAGATCGGATCGAAACCAGTAGTGGTGGATTTCCCCACCACCACAGAAGAGAACTTCGTAATGAGGTTTTTTTTCTGCAGTTGCGATACCAGGGGCCGGCTAAAACCTGCCGCTAACCATTGATCGCGGCTGACCTTGCCTTTCTTGTCGATGAACTCCAACAAAGCCTTCTGCCTGGCCGCTCGCTTAAGTGAGCCCAGCTCTGATACCGAGATGCCCTCCGCCACTTTCCAGAAGGTTGCTTGTGGCCGCCAGTCGCTCACGCTACGTAACCTGGCCGGTAGCGCGGTCGCCATTACTTCACCGATGGGATGCTGGTAATAACTTGCGGCCCACAGCAGTACCTTGAATAGGGAGGCAGTGAATACTGGTTCAGAATCGAGCACCGCCAGCACCGATTTCAGCCTGTCTTCACTCAGGGCCGACTGACTGGAGACGCCAGTCACAATGCCAACAACTTTTCGATTTCCGAACGGCACTAACACCCGGGTGCCGGGTTGGCTGTCGCGGGACGGACTGATCTCTGTATCTGCTGGCACCGTGTTCCTGGATGAAGTCTCTGTTGATACGCTGTCCACGGGTAAATAGTCGAAGCTGCGGTACAACGGGGAGGGTACCGCGACCTGAAGTACGAGGCCTCGATATTGTGAATGCTTGATGAGTGACTCCGCTGACATCAAAACTGATTACTTGTGGGTGTTCCACCCTGGAATTAAAGCAGTGTAAATTCAATCGGGCAGGCAAACAACTTCCGCGCTAAAGCTGGCATAACGAATATCTAAACACGGCTCCGATGGTTTATAATCTTGCTCGAATTCGACCCTTGAGGATCAGGCGGAGTCAGCCTGGGCTCGCAGTATCGCGACCCCGGTACTGGCGACAGCAAGAGGACGCAAGCACATGACCGCAGACTCGGTTGCAGCGGAGTTGTTGGAAATAAGAGGCAGGATAGATCACATCGATCGGGATCTGGTGCAGCTATTGGCGCAGCGCTTTGATCTCACTCATCACGTGGGCAGGCTCAAGGCTAGCAATGCTCTGGATCCCGTCGATGCCGGCAGGGAGGCACAGAAACTGGGGGCGCTGAGGGCGCTGTGCGCAGACAACGGCCTCAATCCAGAGTTGGTAACCGAGATTTTCATAAAAATCATGGCCGAGGCGGTACGTAATCATAATCAAATCAGGCAGCAACACCGGCAATAGCGGCTTGGTTCCGAATTTTGCCTAAGCCTATCGGCTCTCGAGCCCCCGACTTGCGTCTTTCGAATTCTCTGTTAGAATGCACGCCCCTTATGTTCCGAGGTCTGGGCTGACTGCGGCCCCCGGGGCCAAAAGGAAAAAGCAGATGTGGTGCATCGATTCGGTTTGAATCCGATGTGGCGACATCAACTGAGAGGAAATAACGTGAAACCTAAAATCCATCCAGCCTACGGGCCAATGAAGGCTACCTGCAGCTGCGGCAATGTCATCGAAACCCAATCTACGCTGGGTGAAGACATCCGCATCGATGTATGCTCCGAGTGTCATCCGTTCTATACCGGCAAGCAGAAAATTCTTGATACCGCTGGTCGGGTGGATCGCTTTAAGAAACGCTTTGGCAGTCGCAGAGTCTAAATCCAGGTTGCCTAGAAGATAGTTTCTGTTGCGAGCTCTTCGCTGGCTTCTTCGTCAAGCTCTACTCCAGGTAATTGATCACCGGCCATCTGTGGTGCGTTCTCGGCTCTGAAATACTCAAACATGGAATTGGAATCGCCCGGTGTGGCGACAGCTCCCGTGGTTTTATCGATCAGGCGATCGACAATACCGTCGGGACGACTCATGCTGGCCTCCGGCGTGTCGGCCAACGCAGATCTCATGTAATCGATCCAGATAGGCACGGCAATAGTGGCACCCTGTTCTCGTTCACCCAGCGGCTCTGGCGTATCGAAGCCAACGAATACAGTCGTAACAAGGTCTTGATTGAAGCCAGAAAACCATAATTCCTGCGGCCCATTAGTGGTGCCGGTTTTACCCATCAGGTCGCCTCTGGCTAATTCTCTCTGCACCCGGTTGCCGCTACCTTCTTCGATTACAGAGCGGAGCATGGAATTTAGAATGTAGGCAACACGGGAGTCGATTATGCGTGGGGCAGGCACAATGACCTCTGCGGATTCATCATGAGATTGGCTGCAATCTTCGCACACAATGCTGGGAATGGATTGAAATATGACGCCATCGGCAAGGCTATTAATTTGTTTGATAAACCAGGGATCAACCTTGTAGCCACCATTGGCAATGGCGGCGTAAGCCGTAACCAGCTCCAGAGGTTGGACATCCTGACTGCCCAGGGCAACAGTCAAATCGTTACGGGGGTAATTTTGGGTTTGAAATCCGAATTTGGCGGCGAATGGCAACACTTTGCTGGAGCCCAGTTGATCGTAGAGACGTACCGCAGGTACATTGCGTGATTCCTTCAAGGCATAACGCAGGGTGATCGGACCAAGAAAGGTATTGTCGTAATTGTTTGGGCGGTAGTCGCCGCGGGTAATTGGTGCATCATTAATAGTGCTGGCAGGTGAATAGCCGTGTTCCAGGGCGGCGCCATAAAGAAAAGGTTTAAAATTGGAGCCAGGAGGCCTTGCCTGCAAGACTCGATTAACCTGAGAACGGCGAAAATCGTAGCCCCCAACCAGGGCCAGTACGGCACCATCGGAAGGCGACAATGAGATCAGGGCGCCCTGAATATCCGGTACCTGGCCCAACTCCCAATGTTGCTGGCCCTGCTTCACTCGAATCAAGTCGCCGATCTGAACCGCATCCGCAGCTTGTTGCGGCGGCGGCCAGGCTTCGTTTCGGCTCCTGAATGTATAGGCCCAATTCATGCCCTCCCAGGGCACGTTAACAGTTTCTCCGGATTTCAAGAGGGCACTGAACTGGCGCTGCTCTACTGCCGTCACTATCGCCGGATGCTGATTGCCATAAACCGGCACCGTCTGCAATTGCTCCAGCCAATACTCGGTTGGATCCGTAGACGGCGCTCTCGACGAGCCGGCGAAGGGGTCTGCGTCGTCAACTAAGTATTGAGCAGCAGGGCCGCGATATCCATGGCGTTTGTCATAGTACACTTCCAGGCCCTCGACCAGTGCCCGGTTCGCGGCCAATTGCTTGTCGCCGTCGATACTGGTGGTTACTTCGAAGCCCAGGGTATAGGTTGCCTCACCAAATTCCCGGTAGAGTTGTTGACGCACCATTTCCGCCACATAGGGAGCGTGAACCGCTATATTGCGGTTATGTCGCTGCGCCGTGACCGGGGAGCTGTTTGCCGTCGAATACTCCTCGCTATCGATCATGCCCTCGTTTAGCATATTTAATAACCGGGTTTCACGTCTGGCAATTGCTTGCTCGGGATTACTGAGCGGATTGCATGTTGACGGGCAGGGCAGTAGTGAAACCATCATCGCGGCTTCAGCCAGACTGAGCTCACTCACAGCCTTGCCGTAGTAAACGAAGGCGGCCGCGCCAATCCCATCTGCACCGGCCCCAAAGTAGATAGTGTTCAGGTAGAGTGTGAGTATCTCTTCCTTACTCAACTCTCTCTGTATTTGCAGAGCAAATGGGATTTCCTTGAATTTTCGGAGGTATACATTATCGCTATCGAAGGAAAGATTGTTTGCCAGCTGCATGGTGATAGTGCTACCACCGCCCAGATTTACACCACGAATAAAACCGTAGAATCCCCGCAGCAGGCTCTGTATATCCACCCCGGGATGAGAATAGAAACGGACATCCTCGGTCGCTATGAGCGCATTCGTTAATAGCTGGGGAATCTCTTCGAAGGTGACCGGGTTGCGACGATTGCCGATTTCGTCGATAAGGCGATTGTCTGCGGTGTAGATGCGCAGCGGCGTTTCCAACTGCACATCTTTGTAGGTTTCGGCCGAAGGCAGGAGTGGAGCGAGGTACAAATAGGCGGCAGAACTCACCATGATGATGCTGGTAATGCCTGCTACTGCAAGCATTGCAGCCCATTTTCCAATAAGTTGAAACTTTGATTGCACCTTTGCTTGCCTCTGGAGTGGCTCCTGTGATGAATTCGAATTAGGTCTGGTGATGTGTTGCCGGCGCCGCAGTCTCTGTTTTTCAGAAAGTCGCCCAGGGTCGAAAGCGATAATTATACACCTGGAAGCCGGTAAAGCGTTGTAATTCTGGGGTTTGTTCTTATTTTTATCCCAATAGTTATAAGGGATTTGGGTGAACAATAAGAATTTCAGATTAGTCGAGAAATGTGGATTTATTGAGTTCGCTGATTAATACTTGGGCATTCGGGGCCAAATCCATCTGTCGGAATTCAGAGTAGTCCTAACCGATATTGCCCGATCCACCGTGCTTTCGCAGGAGGTGGCGCTAATGTCTCCCAAGCCCAGCGCCCTTGAAGTTGCCGGTGATCTAAACGTGATCTGATTCAAAGATTTCCGGGCAGGCTTGTTACACTATTAATAATTAGAGGTTTCCTAAGGTTATTTATTCTGAATGTTTTATAATTTGTTGAAAACTATAAAAATATATTACTCTGCCCATATGAAAAGCTGGAAGATTAATAATTGGACTATAATTAGCTAAGCTGCTGTTATTGTTGGTATTATGTTTGTCCGAAGGTAGATTTCGGAGTTTCTGCCTTGGTTTTCAAAGCTGCCCCAAGATGCAGTTTGGGTGAAAAACCGGGACGGTCGGTCTGCCCGCAAGTTTGTGTAGGAGATTTCAAGTGCTGGATATATTTGCAAGGTTAGGAATAAGCGGTACTCTCCCTGGAGGTGACTCCACAGATCACGCCGGACGGACGCATAAATATGAAACTGGACATCAGGCAGGATTCGGTCGCAGCTGGCTCTGGTGCCATACCGGCAATCAACACCAACCAGATTACTACCAGTGCATTGGTTAATGACGGTGAGACGATCGTATTGGGTGGCGTATTCAGGGAAGAGAATACGACAACGGAAACCAAGATGCCGATTCTGGGTGACCTGCCTTATGTAGGATGGCTGTTCAAGCGCACCGAGAATGCTTCGCGACGCACCGAACTGCTGATTTTCATAACGCCGAAGATTATCACCGAGATCAATGTCAGATAATTCAGCAGCCCCGGTACACAGCAATGATCCTCTAATTTGAGTGATCTATGCCGACAGCTGATTCCAGCTGCCTGATTTATTAAAGCCCTGCGTTCCGGCGGCTGGCCTGGCGAGTACAATATTCGATGTAAACTGATTCTGGTATCCATGTCATGAGGTTTTCTGGCAATATTTTTCTGGTGGGTCCGATGGGCGTGGGCAAGTCCACCATAGGGCGAGCGCTATCCGAATTACTCGGTCTCGAGTTTGCCGATTCCGATCGAGAGATCGAAATTTCCACCGGCGCAGATATTCCCTGGATCTTCGATGTTGAGGGCGAGAGTGGCTTCCGTCTGCGCGAAATTCGCATGATTGAGTGCTTGAGCGCCAGGCACAATGTGGTATTGGCCACGGGCGGAGGCGCAGTTCTTGCGGCCGAGAATCGGGCTTGTTTGAGCAGTAGAGGCGTGGTCATATACTTGCGCGCTTCCATTGCCCAACAAGTGGAGCGCACCAGTCGCGATAAGAACCGGCCGCTGTTGCAAACGGCTGATCCGGAATCAAAAATTCGCGAGCTTATGGCCATTCGCGATCCGCTATACCTCGAAGTGGCCGACATCATTGTCGATACCGATCGGCGGAACCCTAAATCCGTGAGTCAGGAAATTAGCAAACAGCTGGATCAGATGGTAAAGATGCGTTCTGAATCCAATCAGGACTGATCGGACAGGCTGGAAATACCCTATGCAAACAGTAGCAGTAAACTTGGGTGAGAGAACTTACCCAATCCATATCGGCGCGAAACTCATTGCCAGCGCAGAATTGGTGGCACCCTACCTCGCCGGTGGCCGGGTTGTTTTCGTGACCAATGATGTGGTGGCGCCGCTCTATCTGGAACAAGCAAAATCAACATTCACTGCGGCACAATTGGCAGGTTCCGGGGGATCCTCTTGTAAAGCCATCGTGCTACCCGATGGAGAGGCCCACAAGAATTTGGCTGCCGTAGGCCACATCTATGACCAGCTTCTGGCCGGCAAATACGACCGCAATACCGTGCTGGTGGCACTGGGTGGAGGAGTGGTGGGAGATATTACCGGCTTTGCCGCAGCGACCTACCTGCGCGGCATACAGTTTATTCAAATGCCAACGACTCTGCTGGCACAGGTTGATTCTGCCGTGGGTGGCAAAACTGGCGTGAATCATCCACTGGGCAAGAATATGATTGGCGCCTTTTACCAACCGCAGTGCGTGATTGTAGACACCGACGTCCTCACTACGCTGCCTGCACGTGAAGTGAGAGCAGGGCTGGCCGAGGTGTTGAAATATGGATTGATAAGCAAGCCGAAATTTTTCCATTGGCTGGCAGAAAATAGCGAAAAGCTGCTGCAACTGGATGCAGCCTGCCTAACCCAGGCAATCAAAACCTGCTGCGAGGTTAAGGCCGATGTTGTGGCTGCGGATGAGAAAGAGTCCGGGGTTCGAGCCTTACTGAATCTGGGCCATACCTTCGGGCATGCGATAGAGACAGCCACAGGCTATGGCACTTGGCTGCATGGAGAAGCCGTCGCCATGGGGATGGTCATGGCGGCGGATCTATCCATGCGCTTGGGGTGGATTGACCAGCAATCCGCACAGCAGGTGAGAACAGTTCTGGAGAATAATTTTGGTTTGCCCGTAGTTCCTCCTGCCGGCATAAGTACGCAGCAGTACCAGGAACTCATGGCGAGTGATAAGAAAGCCGAACTGGGTAAGGTCCGTTTCGTGTTGCTGACGGCTATCGGGCAGGCTGTAATCGAAACTGATATCGATAGCGAGTGCCTGCAAACGACGTTGAAAGCTGGAAACCGGCTCTGTATGTGAACTGCCAGAGAAACTATTTAGATCTCGAGTTTGAGCCGTTACCATGCTTCCCGACCCCCTTTCCCCCCCATTCATTGTGTATATGAATGGCTCGTGTAGAATTGTCCCCCTTTTTTAAGCCTTCTTGCGGTGATGGTGCCTGCCTGCTTAGCGGGTCCTGGTTAATTCCCATGATCACGGCTGGGCTTGATCCTGTGGCAAAACTGAAGATAAGTTGGACAGGGGTGTCCTGTGTTGCTAAAAAATGATCGGTTCCTGAAAGCCTTGGCGAGGGAGAAAGTCGACGTAACGCCGGTATGGATGATGCGACAGGCTGGACGCTATCTGCCTGAGTATCGCAGCATCCGCAAACAGGCCGGAGATTTTCTGTCTCTGTGCCAGAATCCAGAACTGGCCTGTGAAGTCACGCTGCAACCACTGCGACGCTATGCCTTCGATGCCGCAATTTTGTTTTCGGATATATTGACCATACCCGATGCCATGGGCCAGGGGCTCTATTTTACCGAAGGTGAGGGGCCGAAGTTTCGCAAAGTCATTCGCTCGGCAGCCGATGTGGACAACTTGCCCGATGTGAATATTGCCGATGAGCTTTCCTATGTCACCGATGCGGTTGCGCTTATCAGGAAGGAATTGAATGGATCGGTACCGCTGATCGGTTTCTCCGGCAGTCCCTGGACTCTGGCTACTTATATGATAGAAGGTGGCGGCAGCAAGGATTTTCGATTCGCCAAACAGTTCTTGTACAATCATCCCGAGGCGATGCATCTGTTGCTGGATAAGCTGGCGCTGGCGGTTACCGACTACCTCAATGCCCAGATTCGGGCCGGTGCACAGGCCCTGCAGATATTCGATACCTGGGGTGGCATCCTCACTAGCGCCGCCTACCGGGAATTCTCTCTCGACTACATGAGCAAGATTATTGGCGGGCTGATCACGGAAAACGAAGGGCGCAAGGTGCCGGTGATCGTCTTCACCAAGAATGGTGGCCAGTGGTTACAGGCAATTGCCGATTGTGCGTGTCAGGCCATTGGCCTGGATTGGACCACGGACATCGGCACGGCACGAAGCCAAGTTGGAGAGCGGGTAGCACTGCAGGGAAATATGGATCCGACCCTGCTCTATGCAAGCACCGATTCCATTCGCAGGGAGGTGGCTACCATCCTTAAAAGCTTCGGTGCCGGCTCCGGGCATGTCTTCAATTTGGGGCATGGAATAACACCAGAAGTAGATCCTGAACACGTGGCAGTGTTTGTGGAGGCGGTCCATGAGCTCTCAAGTCAATATCACGCTTGAGGATGGGGGGCCGCTCACCGCGATTGTGAGCTTCGGTTCGAATCTTGCCTATGGTAAGCGTTCAGTTGCAGACGTACTCGGCGTTGCCATCGAAACACTACGGGCATTCAGTCTTGCTCCGGTACTGGTTTCGTCTTTCTACCAAACCGAACCCCTGGGCTGTACTCCCGGCACGCCAGATTTCATCAATGGGATAATCATCTTAAAGCCTCTGGAGCACCTGTCTGCAGTGGCCTTTCTTGAGGAACTGCATCGCATCGAGAGGCGTTTTGGGCGCAAACAGAGCGGAGATAGAGGCAAAATAAGCAGCCAGGCCAGCGCCACTTCTCTCCATCGAGCACGCTCGCTGGATCTGGATTTAATTTGCTGGGGCAAGCTGCGCTCCGATTCAGGCAGCCTGGTGCTGCCCCATCCCCGCGCCCACCTCAGGCGATTTGTGCTGGCACCCCTGGCAGAGCTGGTTCCCGGTCTGATCTTGCCAGGACAGACCCTGACCGTGCAAGCGCTGCTCTCAGGCCTGGATTGTGTCGGGGCTGTGTCGCGCCTGAAGTCTTTTTAGAAATTTAAACTGTTGAATTATAACAATAAAATATGGGATTCGACGGTCTGCGGCGAAATCCCAGTGATACCGGCGCACGGCGCGTCAGGCGGCCGTTTTTGCGCACCGATTCACACAAATTAAGTGTCCATATTCCCCCGGCAATGGTAGGATGCTGAAGTTGTTTGGTGTATTCAAAACATCTCCGACGATTCCTGTGGAGAACAATCGGGGCCGGATCCCGTGAGATTAACGACATAACTGAACCGGGCAGCTCGATAGTCTGGATCAACGGGGCAGAAAGAAACCAAGGTATGAATTGCAAACCCACACAGATTGCATTGGCTTTACTGTTCACGGTGGCTGGCTCCATGCCCCTTGCTGTGGCCCAGGGCCAAAGCGTGGCTCAGATTCAGAATGATAGCTTCGACGCCGGTGATGCCGATGTTGTCACCAGTTTCCGCGTTGCACCGTCTTCCTCTTTAATTGACGCTCCGCTGTTCCGGATGGATCGCAACATCGAGCAGAAAAACTTTCAGGGCGCCGTTATCGACGACGTACTGAATTTTAATCTGGGTGTGCAGATCAGTCCCTTTACCGGGCTGAATGTACGCGCCGACGCCTGGCGCCTGCAGGTCGATGAAGCCCCTGCTAGAAGCATTGGCAGCAACCGCTGGCAAAACGGACCGTCACAACTTTATATCGAAGACTCTGACATTAATGAATTTGGGTTGAGCAATCCGCTACTGGGTTCCAAGCTGGAGACCCAGGGCTTCGATCTTGGCGCTTCCTATGTCTGGGATACATCCAGATTCGGCCAGTTTACACTCAGTTCCAAGACTACCTACGTCGAGCAGTTTGACAACCAGGGCAGCCTGTTGGAGCTTGGTGGCGGCGAACTCGGCGGCCTTCAAGACAGAATGGTAAGTCCTGAGTTGCAAAGCAGCCTGATGCTCAGCTGGCAATTCGGCAATCACACTGCCAGTGCCATCACTAACTATATCAATTCGTTCAAGGATATCAGCGAGTTGGATATTGATGAGCTTAACGACTTGGTCGACAACATCACCACAGTGGATTTTCAGTACGGCTATAGCGTTGAAACGGGCTCCAATGCTCGCGCTATTATCTCCTTCGGAATTCGTAATATTTTCAATGAAAATACCGCACAGGTCTTCAACTCCAATACCCGCATCCTCGATCAAAATGGTCGCGTCGCCTACGGCTCCATCAAGTATCAATTCTGATCGATCAGTATTCATCCGACCTTAAACCTCGCCTCTAAAAAATTCAGGGTCGGTGTCCTCTGGCACACCACTCAGCGGCAACGTCCTGTGACTGCGATCAGCGATTGGCCCGTGCCAGACACCAGACGTCGATGTGACGGATTCCGCAGCCTCGCAATTCTCTGCTCACCGAAGACACCGTCGCCATGGTTGTCACCACGTCATCGATCAGCGCCACCGATTTCACCCGATGCAGTAACACATTGTCCGCCACGCCAAAGGCATTTTTTAAATTCTGCTTGCGGGCGCCTGCGGAATGCATCTTTGTCTGGGCCGTGGTATCCCGCATTTTCACGATGGCATTTCCACTGAGAGGTATACCGCATTTTTTCGACACTACTCTGGCGATCTCCAGCGCCTGGTTAAATCCGCGCTGGCGCAGGCGTTTTGGATGTAGCGGGACCGGTAATAACAAATCCGGTGGGGTGGTATTTCTATAGTGTTGTGCGATTTTTTCTGCTAACAGGAGCGCCAGAACATTGCCGGCTTCGAATCGCGCCCTGAATTTGAAGCCGGAGAGCAGACTGTCGATTGGCGATTGGTAACGAAAAGCCGCTCTGCAGCACGCAAAGGGAGGTGGATGTAGCGTACACCCAGCGCATGATCTGGGGTTTGGAGCAGTTGCGGGTGGTTCCTCGCCACAACGAATACAGCAGGGTCCGGCCCAGGGTAAATCGAATTCACAATCCGGGCACAGGCTGTATGCAGCCCGGCTGGATTTTCCGCAGACAATGCACGGACTGGGCATCAGCTGCAGCAGTCGTCGGGAAAGATTCAGCACCGGTGTCTCCGGCAAAGGGGTTTCCCTGTCTTAGGGCTACTTCGAATAGAAGGCTTCGGGAGCAGGGTTGCAAAGGCGCAATCTGAGTATAGGCAGTGCCGCGAAAACCACCAAGGTTTGGCCACAATAGTGAGTACCTGTTCGCGGCTGCTTCACTTATAATTGTGATTCGCAGTGAGTAAACCGGGGAACAGAAAAGATGCCGACCTATAGTGCTCCGTTAACGGACATGCAGTTTCTGTTAAGTGATGTATTTAAAGCAGAAGAATTATTCGCAGCAATGCCAGACACGGAAGAAGTTACCGAAGATCTGATTGCTGCCATCCTGGAAGCGGCTGCAAAGATGGCAGCAGGTCTGCTGTCGCCGCTTAACCAAAGCGGTGATCAGGAAGGCTGTCATTTCGACGCCGGTGTGGTCACCACGCCAAAAGGATTCAGGGAAGCATTCCGGGCTTATGCTGAGGGTGGCTGGCCGGCATTAACTGGTGATGTCGATTATGGCGGTCAGGGCATGCCGACGGTGCTTTCGGCACTGCTGGAGGAGATGGCGTTTGCCGCCAACTCATCATTCGCGCTTTATGCCATGCTCACCACCGGCGTCACCCATAGCCTCAGCCGACTTGGCAGCGCCGAACTCAAGGAAAAGTATCTCCCCAGGATGTATGACGGAACCTGGTCGGGCAGTATGTGTCTGACGGAAGCCCACGCCGGCACCGATTTGGGAATGATTCGTACCTTGGCCGTGCCCACGGCAGATGGCAATTATGAATTGAGCGGCACCAAGATCTTTATCACCGCTGGTGAGCACGACCTCACCGAAAATATTATCCACCTGGTGTTGGCCAAATTACCCGATGCGCCGGCCGGACCCCGAGGCATCTCACTATTCCTGGTGCCGAAGTTTCTGGTCGACGATGCCGGCAATACTGGTGAACGTAATACTGTCAAATGTGGCTCAATAGAGCACAAGATGGGCATCAGGGCTTCTGCTACCTGTGTGCTCAATTTCGAGGCCGCGAAGGGTTATTTAGTGGGTGAGTTGAACCAGGGGATGTCCAATATGTTCACCCTGATGAATTATGCTCGTTTGTCCATGGGCATACAGGGCAACGGTCTGGCAGACGCGAGCTATCAGATAGCCTCGGCCTATGCCAAAGAACGACTCCAGGGCAGAGCGGCGTCCGGATCGCAGCAGGCCGACCAGGCCGCCGATCCCATTCTCGTGCATCCGGATGTGAGAAGAATGCTGCTCACCATGCGATCCAATGTTGTTGCTGGCCGCGCCCTGTCGATGTATGCAGCAATGCAACTGGACATATCCCGCTTTCATCCTGAGTCTGCAGCCCGGAATAAGGCAGAGCAATTGGTGGCCCTGCTGATTCCGGTGCAGAAAGCCTATTGCACAGATCGGAGTTTTGAGGCCTGTGTGCTGGGTCAGCAGGTGCTTGGAGGGCATGGTTACATCACCGAATGGGGGCTGGAACAGAATGTGCGCGATGCTCGCATCGCGCAAATTTATGAAGGAGCCAATGGTGTTCAGGCGCTGGATTTGATGGGCCGAAAAACAGTGCGTGGCAAGGGTGAACTGTTGCAAGTGTTAGTTGCAGAGATGGATGAATTTGTGGCGGAGCAGCGGGGGGTTGCCACCATGGTAGCGCCACTGCAAGCGTTCGAAGAATGTAAACGGCGACTGATAGACTCCACCGCATCTGTAATTAAAAGTGCAGCCGACGATCCCGATCAGCTTGGAGCGGCTTCCTATGCTTACCTGGAATTGATGGGCCTGACATTGTATTGCTTTATGTGGCAGCGCATTCTCGCCGCTGCCTTTGCGGCGATCGAGTCGGGCCAGGGCAATCAGGATTACTGTGATGGACTGGTTAAAACCGGTGAATTCTTTATCCAGCGTTTACTGCCCCGAAGCAGGGCGCTGGTAGAGGAGATCGCCGCCGGGCCTGAAGCCCTGATGGCTCTTAGGGCTGAACAGTTTTAGCGATTTCTACGAGTGTGCTAGATCACCCAGTCTATGTTGTCGGCGAACAGCGTCTTGTACTGCTCGAGGTCTTCATTGTTCTCACCCACCAGCACCATATTGCCTTCGCCCATCGGTACCACAATGCCATTGAAACGTTCGTCGTGAAAACTGTACTCGATGCTAACAGGTCTATTGTTAATCACGATCACGCTCACAGCACCCTGAGTCCCTTCAAATATTAGATGAGCGCTCTGGAATGCGGGCATTACTTCACAGGGTTTGGCAGAACGAATAGCCAGGTTCTGCAATAAATCATTGCTAACCAGACGGGTACCGGATTCAGCCATAACTGCATTGATAGCAGGCAGACCGAAGATGGTGGTATTCAATTCATTGTTGACTTCATCGATCTCAAAGCCGTCCAAATACAGATGCCGAAGAACATCATCGCCTACGGCGATTTCTGTGCTGGAAGGGCCGCTATCGAAGGTCAGAGAAAAGGTGACTCCGAGGGCCAATAGTAGCGAGGCAGCGATCGCATAGTACTGAAAGAAATTGTTGTTTGCCGCTGGCTTGCTGGCGACGTCTCCCAGGTTCTGCAACTCCGTCTCAGTGGACGCGGTGTCGGTGATGGCCATCAATTTGTCAGCCAGTCCTGAGGGTGCTTCCACGGCATTCACTAACGCAACAATTTCTGTTTCCAGTTCCCGGGTCTGATCAAGAATTTTCTGCAAGGCAGGATCGGCGCCAGCGGCGGCCAACAGTTCCTGGCTCACCTCTAGAGGATTGGTATACAGTCGTTTGCGAAATTCTATTTCATTCATAATCGATCAGCTCTTGTGCATCTTAATCTTCAATTTCTACCGTATCCAGACCAAATTCAACTTTCAGTTTGCCCCGGGCACGAAACAGTCGTGTCATTACCGCGTTGTTATTCAAGCCCAGTATGTCGGCTATTTCCTTGCCGCTGAAACCGCCAATAACTTGTAGTAACAGTGGCTCACGATAATCGCTCTCGAGTCGATTGATGGCATTGTGTAACAATTGACGATCCATCTTGCTATCGGGCTCATTGTCATCGGTTTCAGCGATTGACTGTCCGTCTATATCGACCAATTCCGGTCGATAGCGTTCGTACTGTCTGGCATTCTCTCGCCGCAGGATGGTAAATAGCCAGGCTTTGGCCGCCTTATCGTTTTGTAGACTCTCAAGAGACCGCCATGCACGCAAAAAAGTTTCCTGTACCAGATCTTCGGCCATGGGCTGGTTTTTGCAGAGCCAGAACGCATAGCGATAGACATCCTGATATACCGCAGCAACCAGCGATTCATACCGTTGTTTCTTGGTATTACCTTGTAAGATCGGGATTTCGTCCATTATTCTTCATTCTTGGTTAAAAAGCACAGTGGCATCGGCGGACATTGACCTAAGGCCCACGTTGCAGAACATGATTGGACCCCCCCCCTCGGGCTGAGAGTGAGCCTAAATTGGCAGCCTGCATCAAGTTATTTACTCGGCCCTAGCACCGGCAGCAAAAACCGGCCATTCCCCAGCTTTTGTCAAATTGCCCGGCACTGGACGGTTTAGCTTCAATTGGTCCACCTGTATACTTGCCCCCAATTCAAATAAGGCGGATTGAGTCCTTCACGGATCGAGTCCAGGGTAAATCGAAGCATGATAAAAGTTGCCATCGCTGGAGCAGCCGGCCGAATGGGCAGGGAGCTGGTTGAAGCCATCACTCACAGTGAATCAGATATCGCAGTGTCAGTGGCGACGGTGCGTGCCGATGATCCGGCCCTGGGTGTCGACGTCGGCCTGCTGGCTGTGGGTTCGGCGCTGGGAGTCGAGACCGTCGCAGAACTGGATTCAGTGCTCGATGATTTCGATGTGCTGATTGACTTTACGACGCCAGAGGCGACACTTCAGCACCTGGCCCTGTGTCAACAAAACCGCAAAGCTATGGTAATTGGCACTACCGGATTTTCGGAATCACAACATCAGCGGATTGCGAATAGCGGCGAAACCATCCCCATCGTATTTGCACCCAATATGAGTATCGGGGTGAATCTCTGTTTCAATTTACTGGAACAGGCGGCCAGGGTGTTGGGAGATGATGTCGATATCGAGATAATCGAAGCCCATCATCGGCATAAGAAAGACGCCCCATCCGGCACCGCACTAAAGATGGGCGAGATTGTGGCCCAGGCCTTGGATCGAAATCTCCAGCAAGTTGCACTCTATGGCAGGGAGGGGATGGGTGAAGAACGGGACCGGAAGACGATTGGGTTTTCCACGGTCAGAGCTGGGGATATCGTAGGTGATCACACCGTCATATTTGCCGGCCTCGGTGAGCGAGTCGAGATTACGCACAAGGCCAGCAGCCGCATGACTTTTGCCATTGGTGCGGTGCGTGCCGCGAACTGGATTGCCGATAAAGATCCGGGGCTGTACTCGATGCGGGATGTATTGAATTTGTAAAGACGCCTCTGAATCATGGCTTACCGTCTCTGCGTGATCTGAAGCGTACAGCTGCAATGCGCACTTCGCCGGTAAAACTGCCGCTCCCAGCCCACGCCCCTCGCCTACATTGACCGCCATGGATGGCGGGAATGCAGGTTTTGCCGGAGCAAAAACCTGCCCAATTGTCACCTTGATTGCGAAACCGCCTGAAGGCCAGAGACTATATGACGTTATTCAGAGGTGCCTAAACCCGATATATCCAGAAATGGGCAATAACTTGATGGACAAGTCGACTAGTTTTTCTTAATATACTCCCTCAGTATGTTCGATGCTGAAACCTTTACGAATTGACAATAAAACGGATTGAAGAAATTCTTCATTCCGCTTTTTTTTGCGCATTTTTTTCACTGAATTGAGTGGCTAAGTTTTTAGTCAGGAGTAATTGTGGTCGGATCAGCTGTGCTGGCATTAGAAGACGGCAGTACTTTTCATGGTTCCGCGATTGGAACCGAAGGGTGCTCCAATGGTGAGGTGGTCTTCAATACTTCCATGACCGGATACCAGGAAATACTCACCGACCCCTCATACGCAAAGCAGATAATTACCCTCACCTATCCCCATATCGGTAACACCGGAACCAATGAAGATGATAACGAATCGGATCAGATCTGGGCATCGGGCCTGGTGATTCGAGACCTGCCCTTGCTAGCCAGCAGTTGGCGCCAGCAACAAACCCTGGATGAGTTTCTAAAGCAAAGGCAGCTTGTCGCTATCGCCAACATCGATACGCGCCGGCTTACCCGGGTCCTGCGTGACAAGGGCCCCCTCAATGGCTGCGTACTCTCCGGTCGCTTGTTGACAGACGGAGGCGAGGCGGCCGCGATTGCACAGGCCCGGTCTTTTCCTGGACTCAAGGGCATGGATCTGGCCAAAGAAGTATCAGTTGCCGAAAGCTATCATTGGCAAGATGGTGTCTGGGATCCGGAGTCCGGCTATGGCCCAGCTCGAGCTTCACATTGTAAAGTAGTAGCCTACGATTTCGGGATTAAACGCAATATCCTGCGAATGTTGGCAGATCGGGGTTGCGATCTTACCGTGGTTCCAGCCCAGACCAGTGCCGAGGCGGTACTGGCCTTGAATCCCGATGGTATTTTTCTGTCTAACGGACCCGGAGACCCGGAGCCTTGCGACTATGCAATCGAGGCAATCACTACCCTGGTAGATGCTTCGATCCCTGTTTTTGGTATTTGCCTCGGATACCAATTGCTGGCCCTAGCCTGTGGTGCGACCACTATTAAGATGCGCCTGGGACACCATGGTGCTAACCACCCGGTACAGAATCTTGATGATGGCAGAGTTCTTATCACCAGTCAGAATCACGGTTTTGCAGTGGATGCGGACAGTCTGCCCGACAATTTGAGGGCCACACACAAGTCCTTATTCGACGGCTCATTGCAGGGAATAGAACGAGTAGATCGGCCAGCCTTTGGTTTTCAAGGCCACCCGGAAGCGAGTCCCGGACCACACGATGTGGCACCCCTGTTTGATCATTTCATCGAGTTGATGGTGGCGAAAGGCAGTGTCAGGGCCATCGCAAGCAAGTGAGTGACCCTAAATTCGCAAACCAGAAATAACGCCTTATGCCAAGAAGAACAGACATCAGTAGCATCCTCATCCTCGGTGCGGGCCCGATAATCATCGGTCAGGCCTGCGAATTTGATTATTCCGGCACCCAGGCCTGCCAGGCGCTAAAAGAAGAAGGTATTCGGGTCATCCTGGTGAATTCCAATCCTGCTACCATCATGACTGACCCATCGATGGCTGATGCAACCTACATAGAGCCCGTGACTTGGTCCATCGTCGAAAAGATAATCGCCAAGGAAAAACCCGACGCTATCCTTCCGACCATGGGAGGGCAGACGGCACTCAACTGTGCGTTGGATCTAAATCGCCATGGCATCTTGCAGAAATATGGCGCGGAACTGATCGGCGCCAATGTTGAAGCCATCGACAAGGCAGAAGACCGTGAGCTATTTGACCAGGCTATGCTCTCCATTGGCATGGCAACACCGGTACACGGCATGGCACACGACATGGAGCAGGCCCAGGAAGCGCTTGAAAAGGTAGGATTTCCCTGCATTATCAGGCCATCTTTTACCATGGGTGGCACCGGTGGCGGCATCGCCTACAACCGGGAAGAATTTGACGAAATCTGTACCCGCGGGCTTGAGCTATCACCAACCCACGAACTGTTGATCGATGAGTCTCTGATAGGCTGGAAAGAGTTCGAACTGGAAGTGGTTCGAGATAAGAATGATAACTGTATTATCGTCTGCTCCATCGAGAATTTCGATGCCATGGGTGTACATACAGGAGACTCCATTACCGTTGCGCCAGCACAGACACTGACGGACAAGGAATACCAAATTCTGAGAAATGCAGCTATCGCTGTGCTCAGGGAGATCGGTGTCGAGACTGGTGGTTCCAACGTGCAGTTTGCGATCAATCCTGTAGATGGCAGGCTCGTCATTATCGAGATGAATCCACGGGTATCCCGTTCCTCGGCACTGGCATCCAAGGCGACCGGTTTTCCAATCGCCCGTGTCGCCGCGAAACTGGCTATTGGATTTACCCTGGATGAATTACGCAATGAGATTACCGGTGGAGTCACGCCAGCCTCCTTCGAGCCAACCATCGATTACGTGGTAACAAAAATCCCCCGGTTCACCTTCGAAAAATTTCCTGACGCCAATGACCGTATTACCACACAGATGAAGTCGGTGGGAGAAGTCATGGCTATAGGCAGGACTTTTCAGGAATCCCTGCAAAAAGCCCTGCGCGGACTCGAGGTTGGCGTCTGTGGCTTCGATTCAATTCTGGATACCGGGCTCAGTGATGCCAAGGAAATTCTCACCAGGGAACTCACGGAACCTGGTGCGCAGCGGATCTGGTACCTGGGAGATGCCTTCAGGCAGGGCTGGCCGATTGAAACTGTTTACCAATTGTCCGGCATCGATCCCTGGTTCCTGGTGCAGCTAGAAGATTTGATACGCACGGAGGAGAGTCTCGCAGGGAAATCCCTGTCAGATCTGGACAAGGCGGCGATGTTTGCTCTCAAGCGCAAGGGCTTCTCCGACGAACGCCTGTCACAACTGCTCGGTGTCAAGGAAATCGAAGTACAACGGGTGCGTCACGGCCTTGGTGTACGGCCAGTCTACAAACGCGTCGACACTTGCGCCGCCGAATTTGCTTCCGCTACGGCCTATATGTATTCCACCTATGAGGAGGAATGCGAGGCTGCACCTTCGACCCGGGACAAGATCATGGTGTTAGGGGGGGGTCCTAATCGCATTGGTCAGGGCATTGAATTCGATTACTGCTGCGTTCATGCCGCCCTCGCCATGCGCGAAGATGGCTATGAAACCATTATGGTTAACTGCAATCCGGAAACTGTATCCACGGATTTCAATATCTCGGATCGATTGTACTTCGAGCCACTCACCTTCGAAGATGTAATAGAGATCGCCGAACTTGAAAAGCCCAAGGGCGTGATCGTGCAGTTTGGAGGCCAGACCCCACTGAACCTGGTCAAGCGTCTTGAACAGGCGGGAGTGCCAGTCATAGGAACTTCACCGGATGCTATAGATCGCGCGGAAGATCGTGAGCGCTTTCAAAAGCTCATTCAAAAACTCGATCTCAAGCAGCCAGCTAACCGCACCGTGCGGAGTGTGGAGGAAAGCATCAGGGCTGCAGAAGAAATTACCTACCCCCTGGTGGTCAGGCCCTCCTATGTGCTTGGTGGTCGAGCGATGGAGATCGTTTACAACGACGTGGAGTTAAAGCGCTACATGCACGATGCAGTCAAGGTCTCCAAGGATAGCCCGGTATTGCTGGATTATTTCCTTAATTCCGCCATCGAGATCGACGTTGATCTGGTAAGTGATGGCAAGCAGGTGGTAGTCGGTGCAATTATGCAACACATCGAGCAGGCTGGCATCCACTCGGGAGACTCGGCCTGTTCCCTGCCTCCCTACAATTTACCAAAGGCTGTGCAAGATGAAATTCGGGGCCAGGTTTCGAGGCTGGCGTTGGAGTTGGGTGTGATTGGATTGATGAACACCCAGTTCGCTTACCAGGATGGGGAAATCTACATCATCGAGGTAAATCCCCGGGCCTCACGAACCGTGCCATTTGTCTCCAAGTGTATTGGGCGATCGCTGGCGAAGGTGGCGGCACGGTGCATGACGGGTGTAAGTCTGCAAGATCAGAAATTTACTACAGAGATAGTGCCAGAGACTTATGCAGTCAAGGAGGCGGTATTTCCATTTAACAAATTCCCGGGTGTGGATCCGATTCTGGGACCGGAGATGAAATCCACCGGTGAGGTTATGGGTGTCGGCAAAACCTTCGCTGAGGCCTATGCCAAGGCGCAGATGGCTGCGGGAGAAGTCATCGAAACATCCGGCAATGCCTTCATCAGTGTAAGAGATCACGACAAGCCTTACGTCGTGGAAGTTGCCCGCAAGCTACTGGCATTTGGCTATGCCCTGGTAGCGACCCACGGCACTGCAAAAGTGCTGGAAGACGCCAATCTTCCAGTTACTGGTGTGAATAAAGTCGCCCAGGGTAGACCCCACATAGTCGATATGCTAAAAAATGACGAGATCCAGGTCATCGTCAACACCACCGAAGGAAGACAGGCGATCGCCGATTCTTCTTTGATAAGGCGCACGGCCCTGCGGCATGATGTGTTCTGTACCACGACGATTGCCGGGGCGCTTGCAGTTTGCGAAGCGCTGGAATTCGGCGATAAAATGTCTGTCTACACAATTCAACAGCTACACGCGGCTTTACACTAAATTCAATCCCCCGGATATTCAGAATCAGCATCGAGTATCTGTTCGAGGTTAACGAGTTATGCAAAAATTTCCCATGACGGTTAGCGGTGAGGCATCTCTGCGCCGGGAACTTAACGAATTGAAATCCGTCAGCCGTCCGATAATCACGGCGGCGATCGCGGAGGCCAGGGCGCATGGCGACTTAAAAGAGAATGCTGAATATCATGCGGCCCGCGAGCAGCAAAGTTTTTGCGAGGGCAGGGTGAAGGAGATCGAAAGCAAGCTATCTAATTCCCAGGTGATTGATGTCAGTAAGATCGAGCCGACGGGGCGGGTAATATTCGGCACTACCGTGACCCTGATAAATCTCGAGACCGAAGCTACGGTCACATACCAGATCGTAGGCGAAGACGAAGCCGACGTATCCAGTGGCAAGATTTCGGTGATCGCACCTATCGCCAGGGCCATGATGGGAAAAGAAGAAGGCGAAGAGATCGTACTGAAGGCCCCCGCCGGCGACATCGAATACGCGATCGATACGGTTCAGCATATTTAAAGTTACCGGTCCACTAATTCAGCTACGATTGCGAAGCAGATTCGACAGGCGTGGGTCAGGGTTCTTGGCCGCTCGATAAAGCAGGACTATGTGGCCGATACTCTGCACACACTGTGCCTTGAAATCATTGCAGATTGATTCGGTGAGGGCTTGCTTGTCGGCTCGGTTCGCGGTCACCAGCTTGAGCTTGATGAGTTCGTGGTCCTTCAATGCTCGCTCAAGTTCGTCGTGAACATTCTCGGTGATGCCTTTTTGTGCAATGGTCACCACCGGCTTTAAATTGTGCCCGATAGCTCGGAAGCGTTTTCTGACTGCGTTACTTAGAGCCATGTGCGGGAGACGTCCTCTGTTTGAAGGTTGCGGAGTTTAGCACGTAAATTGATATCCTATGTGTTCTATCATTTTCCAGTATCCAGAAAATCTATGGCCAGATCGAAAACCAGTAAACAGTGGTTGAAAGAGCATTTTGACGATGCCTATGTGAAACGCAGCAAGGAGCAGGGTTATCGCTCACGGGCCAGCTTCAAGTTGTTGGAGATTCAACAGAAAGATCGCTTGATTAAACCCGGGATGTCGGTGGTGGACTTGGGTGCGGCGCCCGGTGGGTGGTCCCAGGTAGCGGCGGAATTAGTGGGAAGCAAAGGCAACGTGCTTGCTAGCGATATGCTGGCAATGGATGCACTGCCGAGAGTGGAGTTTGTGCTGGGGGATTTCACCGAAACTCCGGTGTTTGACGAACTCTTGTCTAAACTCGATGGTCGGGTCGCGGACCTTGTAATTTCTGACATGGCCCCCAATATGAGTGGAATCAAGGACATCGATCAGCCAAGGATCATGTATCTGGCTGAACTGGCTCTGGAGTTGGCGCAAGCGATACTGAAACCGGGCGCTAGCTTCCTCGTCAAAGTATTCCATGGGGAAGGTTATGAGGCCTATTTGAAGCAGTTGCAGGCTGGTTTTAACAGCGTGAAGTCCAGGAAACCCGGGGCTTCAAGGGCACGATCGCGCGAAGTCTACCTGCTCGCCCGTGGTTTTCAGAGACCGGACTGAATTTTCGTGCAATATTTCGTACAGACATTAGAATGGTAGCTAGGTGGGGAACGGGTTCGGTCGGCTGTCTGCTTTACCCTACGCCCGCTGGATTTATTAATACAATTTTCTACGCATTGGGGATAAGGTCTTGAATGATATGGCAAAAAATCTGATTCTCTGGATGATCATCGCTGGTGTATTGTTGACAGTTTTCAACAATATTAACCAGGAAACCGTAGAGGACAGCATCAATTACTCCCAATTTGTACGGGAAGTACGCTCCGGTCGTGTCGAAATGGTGGAGCTGGCAGGCATCAATATCACCGGCGTGCGCTCTGATAACACCCAATTCCGCACCGTGATGCCATTGATTGGCGACGATCAGTTGATGAATGACCTGTTCGATAACGGGGTTGAAATTGTTGCCAACGAGCCAGAGCAGCAAAGTATCTGGACCCAGTTACTGGTTGCCAGCTTCCCTATACTCATCATCATTGCCCTGTTCTTCTTTTTCATGCGGCAAATGCAGGGCGGAGGCGTCGGGGGCAAAGGCGGACCGATGTCCTTCGGTAAAAGTAAGGCGAAATTACTGGGCGAGGATCAGATTAAGATTACTTTCGCCGATGTTGCCGGTGTCGATGAGGCCAAGGCAGATGTGGAGGAACTGGTCGAATTCCTGCGGGAGCCAGACAAATTTCAGCGCCTCGGAGGCCGCATTCCTCGCGGTATCTTATTGGTGGGGCAGCCGGGAACTGGTAAAACCTTACTCGCCAAGGCCATAGCAGGCGAAGCCAAGGTTCCTTTCTTCTCCATTTCCGGATCAGATTTTGTTGAGATGTTTGTCGGGGTCGGTGCTTCTCGCGTGCGTGACATGTTTGAACAGGCTAAGAAGCAAGCGCCTTGTATCATTTTCATCGACGAAATTGATGCAGTAGGTCGTCACCGGGGAGCCGGTCTGGGCGGTGGGCACGATGAGCGTGAACAAACCTTGAACCAGTTGCTGGTGGAGATGGATGGCTTCGAGGCCAATGACGGTGTCATTGTAATGGCGGCGACTAACCGGCCTGATGTGTTAGACCCGGCACTATTACGGCCGGGTAGATTCGACCGACAGGTGGTAGTAAGTCTGCCTGACATACGTGGTCGTGAACAGATATTGAAAGTGCATATGCGAAAAGTGCCAATCGATGACGATGTGAAGGCAAATGTAATAGCCCGGGGTTCTCCAGGGTTTTCCGGAGCAGATCTGGCTAACCTGGTGAATGAGGCAGCGTTGTTTGCGGCGAGGGCAGGTCGACGTCTGGTTACCATGGAAGAATTCGAAAAAGCAAAAGACAAGATCATGATGGGCGCCGAACGAAAGTCCATGGTGATGTCGGAGAAGGAAAAGCTTAACACCGCATATCACGAAGCCGGACATGCCATCGTCGGCCGCCTGATGCCGGATCATGACCCGGTTTACAAGGTCAGTATAATTCCGCGTGGCCGGGCTCTGGGTGTAACCATGTTTCTGCCCGAAGAAGATCGTTACAGCATCAGCAGGCAGCACATCATCAGTAATATTTGCAGCCTCTACGGAGGACGGATCGCGGAAGAAATGACACTCGGCAAGGATGGTGTGACAACTGGCGCTTCAAATGACATTCAGCGCGCAACGGAGATGGCTAGGAATATGGTTACGAAGTGGGGCTTGTCCGACAAGCTCGGACCTGTACTATATTCTGAAGATGAAGGTGAAATATTTCTTGGGCGCTCGGCGGCAATGCATCAGAAAACAGTCTCAAGCGATACCGCCATCGCTATCGATAAAGAAGTGCGAAGAATCATCGACGCCTGCTACAAGAAAGCAGAAGACTTGCTCGAGAGTAACAAAGAAAAACTGGAACTGATGAAAGATGCTCTGATGGAATATGAAACCATCGATGCGCTTCAGATCGATGACATCATGGCGGGAAAAGCCCCAAGACCTCCCGCAGACTGGTCTGACAACAACAACAAGACCGAGAGTGACGACAAGGATTCTGACACCAGCAAAGTGAACAAAGGCGAAACCGACAAATCCAGTAAGATTGGTGGACCCGCCAGCGAACACTAGGCGCAGCACTCGATCCACCGTAAGCCTTATTTGTGACACACATCATTACAGCAGGGGATAGACAGATAGATCTGTCATCTCCTGCCTGTATGGGTGTCATAAACCTTACACCGGATTCCTTTTCTGACGGCGCTCAGCTTAAGAAAGACGACCGCAGTAAATTCGAAGTAGATCTCGCCAAGGCTCTTAGCCGCGCCGGCACTTTAGTTGCAGAGGGGGCACTCTTTATCGACGTCGGTGGTGAGTCCACACGGCCTGGCGCCGAGGCTGTTTCTACACAAGAAGAATTGAGTCGCGTGATTCCGGTTATCGAGGCCATACACGCCAATCTCGACGTTTGCATCTCCGTCGATACCAGTTCCCCGATAGTGATGCTGGAGGCAATCAGGGCAGGCGCCGAATTTATTAATGACATTCGGGCGCTTGCCAACCCGCAGACAATTAAGATAATCAAGGACAGCGGCGTGGCAGTGTGTTTGATGCACATGCAGGGTGATCCAGGCACGATGCAGAAAACAGTTTCTTATGACGATGTGACCGAAGAAGTATTCACCTTCCTCAGGGAGAGAGTTCAGCTTTGTCTCGACAGCGGCATCGGTAGGGGTCATCTGGTAATCGATCCAGGATTTGGATTCGGAAAATCCCTGCAACATAATTATCAATTACTCAAGAACCTACCTCGACTGCAGGAACTGGAATTACCGATACTGGTAGGCATTTCCCGAAAATCGATGATTGGTGGTATCACCGACAAGCCAGTCGGGGAGCGCCTGGCCGGGTCCATAGCCGCCACCACCCATGCACTTCTGGGTGGTGCGAATATAGTTCGTGCACACGATGTGGCTGCCACCGTCGATGCAATTAGAGTAAACTCTGCGTTCTCTATTGCATAAGCTTATATCGGCTGAGGTTTAACAGAGCATTATATGCAATCAAAAACAAAAAAATACTTTGGTACCGACGGCATCCGGGGCACAGTGGGCACGGCGCCTATCACCCCGGATTTCATGCTCAAACTCGGTTGGGCAGCAGGTAAAGTATTTGCCCGTGAAGGCAATGGACGTAACAAAATCCTGATCGGCAAGGACACTCGCATTTCCGGTTATATGTTTGAAGCGGCGCTTGAGGCTGGCGTGACTGCAGCCGGTGTCGACATCAATCTGCTGGGACCGATGCCAACCCCAGCAATAGCTTATCTGACTCGAACCTTGCGAGCCCAGGCTGGTATCGTCATTAGCGCTTCTCATAATGCTTTTGAAGACAATGGCATAAAATTTTTCTCCAGTGAGGGAAGCAAACTTGCCGATAATGTCGAGTATGCGATAGAGGAAGAACTGGCGAAAAATGTGTCAACTGTCACCTCTGATCTGTTGGGTAAAGCGTCCCGAATCGCTGACGCTGCGGGCAGGTATATCGAATTTTGTAAAAGTACCATCGGTACCAGCCTGAAATTCAATGGCCTGAAAATAGTCGTAGATTGTGCCCATGGGTCGACCTACCACATTGCACCGAGTGTATTTGAAGAACTCGGAGCCAAGGTTGTAGCTATTGGAGTCGCACCGGATGGACTTAACATTAACGAACAATGTGGCTCAACGTCACCCGATCTGCTGGTCGCAACAGTACTGGCGGAACAGGCTGACCTCGGGATCGCGTTCGATGGCGATGGCGATCGATTGGTGATGGTAGATCATCTCGGTAATGTGGTCGATGGCGACGAGTTACTCTACGTGATAGCCAGTGAAAAACGGCGCCAAAACATCGATTTCGGCGGCGTGGTAGGCACTGCCATGAGTAATCTGGGTCTGGAATTGGCGCTGGATGCACTGGATGTGCCGTTCACCCGTACTGCGGTGGGCGATCGCTATGTAATGAAAGAATTGCTGGAGCGTGGCTGGGATCTGGGGGGTGAATCATCGGGGCATATTATTTGTCTGGACAAAACCACAACCGGCGACGGCATTGTGTCCGCGTTGCAGGCCCTGGCCGCAATAGTGAATAGTGAACAGGCGCTGGCAGATTTGAAGAGTAAGATGAACAAGTTTCCGCAATCCATGATTAATGTGAAACTTGTCACCGGGATTGATATTTCCGCCAACGAAATTGTTCAAACAGCGGTGTCTGACGTCGAATCCCAACTTGGGAAAAACGGCAGGGTGCTGCTGCGACCATCGGGAACTGAGCCTGTGGTGCGGGTCATGGTAGAGGGAGAAGACTTCGAGGTAGTGGATAAACTGGCGAAGGAACTGTCCGCGGTAGTGGCAAGCGAGCTCGGGTCCTAACCCGTGCTGTTATTGCAAGATCCGGACAACTTGGGTAGTATTGGCGCCCGTTTTGACCGGTGTCGGTTATAGCCATAAAACATGCTGATTAAAATAGCTCCGGGATTTCATGGTTGAAGAAAACATGCGCCGAAAACTGATCGTTGGCAATTGGAAGATGCATGGCTCCACGGATCAAATAAGCCAGCTATTGGAAGAAATCGAGTCGGGCAGTGAGCGATTGTTGGAAGACATCGAAATCTGTGTCTGTCCCACTTACCTGCACCTGGGTCTGGCATTCGATTTGCTGGCTTCTAAATCAGGCGCGGGCAGAGGGCAAATAAAACTGGGCGCGCAGAACGTGCATGTTGAGCCGGCAGGCGCATTTACCGGTGAAGTGTCTGCCCAAATGCTGGCAGAATATGGCGTTAGCTACGTCATCGTAGGTCATTCAGAGCGACGGCAATTTTTTGCCGAGTCTGATCAGTTCATTGCAGAGAAATTCAGGGCTGCCCAGGCCTGTAGATTGACTCCCATCCTTTGTGTTGGTGAATCCCTGGATCAGAGGCAAGACAACGAGACGGAGCGGGTTGTGCTGAACCAGCTAGACGCGGTGATTGCCGCCGCTGGTATTGCAGCAATGAAGGAGGCGGTTATAGCCTATGAGCCGGTTTGGGCAATCGGCACGGGGGAAACAGCCACTCCTGCCCAGGCGCAGCAAGTTCACCGCACATTACGTGAACACCTGGATCGACTGGATTCGGTTATCGCTAAGGCCATACGTATTATTTATGGTGGCAGCGTAAATGCAGCCAATGCGAAGGAGTTGTTCAGTCAGCCGGATGTTGATGGCGGACTCGTGGGAGGGGCTTCTCTGGAAGCGGAAGAATTTATATCTATTTGTAAGAGCACGGATTAAGAATCATGCAAACTGTAATTGTAGTCATACATGTAATAGTAGCCATCGCAATCATCGGCCTGGTCCTGTTGCAACAAGGCAAAGGTGCCGATGCCGGCGCTTCCTTTGGTGCAGGAGCCTCTCAGACAGTGTTTGGATCCTCGGGAAGTGGTAATTTTCTGGTACAGGCGACTACTGTGCTGGCGACAATTTTCTTCGTCACCAGCCTGTCATTGGCAATTTTCGCTAAATCCCAGTCTGGAGTAGGTGCTACTACGGGATTGCCTGTAGTGAATCAGGATATCCTGCAGGAGACCACGGCGGATAATCAATCCGATATACCCCAATTGGAAGCAGTGCCTGCGTCGAATGACAACCAGGACAACGTGCCCAGCCTCCCAGATGATAATAATTAGGCATCGAGCGACAACGACGATCAGAATTAGCCGAAGTGGTGGAATTGGTAGACACGCTATCTTGAGGGGGTAGTGACCTACGGTCGTGCCGGTTCAAGTCCGGCCTTCGGCACCAATCTTTCGTAACATCCTGACCGCTCCCAGTTATCCAATCCCAGTAAATATTTTGCCTATATACCATATAGTTGTAGTACCCTGCCCGTTACCGTAAGTTTCAATACTATTATTTACGATGGGTATTTTAATGGGTATATGCCTAAGAAAGCGAAAGACCTCTCTGCTAATTTCTACTTTGGTTTCTTCGCAGTTGTTAATTGTGGGTGTTTTAGGCCACGCTGCAGAAGCGCCGGCTAGCGATGGATCACGGGATAGCATCAATGCACGAGCTGATTATTTCCGATTGAACAACCAATACGAACCACCACCAGGTGAAGCTCTGCATCACTACACGGCGGGATTCGCTAAGATTCTCTGCTCCGCTGTCTTTGTCACGGGTCTCGATCCGGTCGATGCTGCGGCCAATGTGGGTGGTTTTATTTCTCCATTCGATCAGCGTCATCATGTGGTCAACACTCGCATTGACCGCGTACGCGAAGAAGTCTCTCTCGTTTTACTCGATGATGTGGTGAGGACCGCCAGGCGTTATGACAATCAAGGTTGTGTGGCACATTCCTTAGGAGAGAACAGTATTGAATTCACTCCATCAGCCGTCGAAGCAGACCTGCCACCGGCACATTCCACACCCTGGCCAATGGGCGATGTCATAGACCAAGATGCCTGGCCGAGCGGAGTGGACATCGAGTTGGTGCAACGTGCGCTTGATACCGGATTCGGTCTCCCGGAAGCTCGTACGCTGGGTCTGGTAGTTACGTATCAAGGGCGTGTTCTCGGTGAACGTTACAGTGACGAAGTCGACATACACACACCTTTGGAAAGTTGGTCCATGACCAAGAGCCTCACCGGTACACTAATGGGAATTTTGATTCAGCAGGGTGAATACGAACTCTGGCAGAATGCACCTGTTCCAGAATGGCAGGAAAACCCGAATGATCCGCGTCAGGAGATTCGTATCGGCGACATCATGCGCATGTCCAGTGGCATTATGATTAACGCGCCTTCCGATCCGGACTATGACACTAGTACTTATGCTGATCATTTTTACCTCTACACCGGCGGCGCTAATCAGTACAAATACGCAGCGACCCGCCCCGCAGAGTATCCCCCCAACACGATTGGTCGCTATCGTAATACCGATCCAGTGTTAACCAGTTATTTGATCCGTCTTGCAGTAGAAGGTCGGGGTGAGGATTACCACAGCTTTCCGCAACGGAATCTGTTCGACAAACTGGGTATTCGGACTGCGCTTATCGAGACAGATACCTATGGCAATTTTCTTGGACAAGGCCTTGCATTCATGTCAGCACGGGATTGGGCCAAACTAGGAAACTTATATTTGCAGGACGGCGTCTGGAATAGGGAAAGATTGCTGCCCGAGGGCTATGTGGAGTATGCCAGCACCACTGCACCTGCCTGGATAACAGATGGCCGACCGGTGTATGGCGGCGCCTTTTTCTGGGTGGACAATGAAGTAGGCGATGATGGAATGCCACCATCATTTTCTATGCGCGGTGCTGGTGGTCAGTCCACGACAATCATTCCGAGTCACGAACTGGTGGTAGTGCGCATCGGAAAATACACTGGTGCCTCAGAGGGAGGTGAAGCCCTGCAAGAGATGTTACCACTGTTGTTGGATGCAGTACCTAAAGTGCGATAGTGGTGACGGTACCTTAAATGTTAAAGTCCGGCCTTCGGCACCATTTTTACGTAACATCCCGCACCATCCCGTAGTGAAATCATCTCAGGAAACCCTAGTATTATCGTAATCACACATGGTTGGTCTACTTCTCGGAAGGGCAGTATCACGGCTAGATCACAAATTAGAAAGTTAATGCGCGGGAAAGACGCAACCCCGTTTATAGATAGGAAAAGATGCATACAGCACGATTCTGTGTTTGTAGCGGCTATTAAGAAGAAAGAGGAGGGTTGTGTAGAGGAGGGGTTTCATAGTAGCTCTCAAAAATACCTAACCGTTTGTCCAGAATAGTATGTAATAGCCCAATATGGAACCTACTTGGACAAGTGGGGGGTACCCCGGGGGTGGAGCAGACGTTTAATGAGGCTCTGACGCGCAATGGCTGAATGACAGCTATCGACCCAAAGCGGACGGATGGGATTTACCTGAAAAACCCTCAAATTCTTCCCCTAAATGGCGATTAATGACGTAATCAGAGCTTCAAGCTACACCCTTCGTCCGAATAAAGAAGCAATTGTTGGTAGAGCAGAGGACTGAAATTCCTCTTGCCGGTGGTTCGAAAAACCCAGCTCTATAAAACTCAGAAACACATGAAAGCTCTTGTTTTCTTCTGGCTATCTATCCCGGGGCACTACTAGCCAGTTGGACCCTAAATCCTTCCGCCATTTTTTGAGTTCTTGATATCACTCTCTTAATCTATACAACAGGACGACTCTCCAACCTCCTAATCCCCATGCGTACTTGAGCGTCATGAATGGTCGCAGCAAGTTAAGCTGGCGTTAAGCGCACTCCATTGATAATGCCGCCTGTTTGACAGGCAGTGAAGCCAATGTGGAATGCAACGAGATTTCGAAGAATTGATTTTTGTAACATTTCTTTGCTGTTATCGTTGAATATAAATCGATACCGAAATTTCAGTTAATTGTCAGGAGCAGGATAAAAACCCATGCTGTTCAATACGCCGCTCTTCTTCGTTTTCTTCCTTAGCTTTTTCCTGCTCTATAACTTCGTTTTTCTAAAGCGTAATCCACGTCTGCTACTAATCCTGGTGAGCAGCCTGATTTTTTACGCGGGCTGGAATTATCGATTCATTCCGCTCTTGGTGTTCAGCGGCGTCGTCGACTATTTTGTTGCTATCGGAATTCAGCACAGCGAGGGCAAAAAGAGACGCAAGCTGGCGATCGACATAATTGCGATCGGTAGGTGTGCCGTGTAATGTTGCCGAAAAAGAAAGGGTGTTTATGATAACTACACTCGGGTATAGTCTTTCTTCCTGTACCGAAAGTGTCAGAATAATAACAAGGCTGAACTCATGAATATTGATTCGCCAGCGAAGACTCCCCGAATATTTCCCATTCTTCTCGTACTAATTGCGGTGCCAATGATTCTCGGTGGCTTGCAGTTAATCTTTCTGGGTGGTTCATTCTATTACCTGTTAACGGGCCTGCTGCTGGTTGCCAGCGCCATGCGGTTTTGGAAAGGCAGCCCGACAGGTTCCCTGATATACGCAGGCTTATTGATTACAACCGTGGCCTGGGCACTATTGGAATCGGGGACGAATCTGTGGGCGCTGGCACCGCGTATTTTACCTTTCGCGGCCATTGGGCTCTGGTTACTGACACCCTGGTTGCGACGATCCCTCTACGCCGGTTCTCCGCCACCACTATTCGCCTCTAGCATCGCCAGGTATGCTGCGCCTGTGGTCGTCGTGGTCAGCCTGTTCGTCTTGGTCGACGGACTGGGTTATGACGTTAATCAGCTGTCTGAACGTAGCGGTATTAATAGCGTAAACACCCGCACCGATTGGCCCAGCTATGGCAATACCGCCGGCGGTAGTCGTTACTCGCCGCTGGATGAAATCAATACTGCGACGGTGGAAAACCTGGAAGTCGCCTGGACCTACCGTACCCGGGCGGGAGGATCCTTTAAGGCGACTCCTCTGCAGATCGGCAATCTGCTCTACGTGTGTACCGGTGGTAACATCATCATCGCGCTGGATGCCGAATCCGGCGAATTGGCCTGGCAGTTCGATCCGCTAGTCGATCCCGAACAGCTCAACCCCGAGATTCTAAGATATCGCTATTTCACCACGGGTTGTCGTGGTGTGTCCTACTACGAAGCCCCGGCGGAATACCTGGGCGAATGTCAGCAGCGCATCATAACCGCCACCACCGATGCCCGCATGATCGCGGTGGATGCACTGAGCGGAGAACGCTGCTTGCAATTCGGTGAGCAGGGGGAAATCGATCTTAAACGCAACATGGGCAACGACCCGCTCATATTTAATTTCCAAACCTCACCACCGGGTATCGTTCGTGGCAATGCGGTTATCGGTGGCTGGGTTCGAGACAACGTGACGGTGGGAGAGCCCTCTGGCGTGGTGCGCGCATTCGACGCCATCAGCGGCGACTTCGCCTGGGCCTGGGACATGGGCCGACCGGGGATTAACACGGAACCGCTGCGGGGCGAAGTCTATACCAGGGCCACGCCGAATGTGTGGAGCCTGTTTAGCGTGGATGAAGAGTTGGGTCTGATCTATGCGCCGATGGGCAATGAGACACCCGACTATTTCGGTGGCGACCGCATGGAGGCCAGTGAGAAATTCGCCAGTGCCGTGGTCGCCATCGACGGCGAGAACGGATCGGTGCGCTGGTCATTTCAAACCGCCCATCATGACCTGTGGGATTGGGATATCGCCTCACAACCCGTATTAATAGATTTACCCGGAGACAATGGGGGAAAAGTGCCTGCCGTGCTGGTTCCCACCAAGCGATCGGAGGTATTCGTATTAAATCGAGTCACCGGCGAGCCCATTTTCGATATTCAGGAATTGCCAGTTCCCCAGGAAGGTGGCGTACCGGGCGACTACGTCGCCGCCACTCAACCCTTTACCATGGACCTGCCAAATTTTCGACCCGACCTGACGGAAGCAAAAATGTGGGGAATCACGCCGTTGGATCAGCTGTGGTGCCGCATCGAGTTTCGCAAGATGCGCTATGAGGGGCATTTCACAGTTCCCGGTGTCGGCACTATCCTGCAGTTCCCCGGCAATGCCGGTGGCCACAACTGGGGCAGCGTCAGTGTGGACCAGGTCAACAACATCATGGTGGTAAACCCACTGGTAATGTCCAATCAGCTCACACTCATTCCCAGAGATGAGTTACCCGAGGGAGTGAGCGGCACGCAATTAGGCACACCCTATGCCCATACCACGGTACGGTTTTTTTCTCCCCTGGAAATTCCCTGCCAGCAGCCTCCCTACGGTGTACTCGCCGCCATCGATCTCGAGGACAGGCAATTACTGTGGGAGCGTCCCATCGGCCTGGCAAAGAACAGCGGGCCCTGGGGAATCCCCAGCGGTCTACCTATCACCGTCGGCACACCTCAGATCGGCGGCACCGTAACCACTGGGGGTGGTCTCATTTTTATGGCAAGCACGTTCGATAACACGATTCGGGCACTGGACCTGTTTAGCGGTAAGGAACTCTGGAGTGATGACATTCCTTATACGGCGCAGGCGACTCCCATGACCTACCAATCGCCATCTGGTAAGCAAACCTTGATCGCTACCGTTCCGGTTTACAATTCGACGAGAGGAGTGGGCATGCGAACCCTGCCTGTCGAGGAAGAAGATCCGCTGGGTGGTTATATCATCGCCTATCGACTAGCTGAGTGAAGAGGAGAACGACCATGAAAATGTTGATTCGAGCCACGGCCACCATTCTGGCTATGCTCTGCGGGGCTATCACGGCCAGCGCACAGAGTGACGACTCCATCCATGCAGACGTCGTCTACGGACACAAAGCGGGGATGGCCCTGACACTAGACGTTTTTACGCCCGCTGAAGCGAACGGTGCTGCGGTGCTCAACATGGTGAGTGGCGGTTGGGTTTCCCGCTGGACTGCTCCCCAACAAGCACGAACCAGGTACCAGCCGCTACTGAATGCGGGTTTCACCGTTATCGCCGTTCGCCATGGGAGCAGCCCGAGGTTCAAGGTTCCGGAAGCCTATGCCGACGTGAATCGTGCAGTAAGATTCGTGCGTCTGCACGCAGCACGTTTTGGAATCGACCCCGACCGACTGGGTGTCTACGGCGGCAGTGCCGGCGGTCATCTCTCGCTCATGCTGGGCCTGGATTCAGACCAGGGTGATCCCGAGGCGACAGATGAAGTAATGCGAATCAGTAGTCGGGTCGCCGCTGTGGTCGCCTACTATCCCCCCGTAGATTTAAGGCAGCGGGCCACACCGAGTCAGGACTATCCCGCCACGCTTCCCGATAGAGGGCTCTTTTTTGCTGGTGGCGTCGTCGCTCCAGGGGCCGCCGATCGCTTTGTCGCCCTGGAATTTGAAGCCGAACTGGGCGCTTCCGTATCACCGATCTTACATGTATCTGCTGACGATCCTCCGACTCTACTGGTTCACGGAGACGCTGATGCGCTGGTGGATCTCAACAACAGCCAATTGATCCATGAATCCTTCAAGCGCAACGGCGTGAAGACCGAGTTGGTGATCATCGAAGGCGCGGGTCACGGTTTCCGAAGCGAGGAACATCGCAGCCAGGCCTCGGCCGCCTTGGTGGCGTGGTTTGAAAATCATCTGGGAGGCCATTGAGCAGGAACAAGCCGGGAAAGAGAAGGCGATAACTGAAATAAAATCAGGAGCCCAGCTCGATGGCTGGGTTAACTCAAATTTCTCAGATTAGCTATAAACTCCTTCAATGTACCGCGAGACTGCAACTGAGATAAATTCGAATAGTGTCACGCTATGTAGTTCCTTGGCACGGTCAGCCGCCTAAAGCTGAGCTAATTGTTGGCTAGCTTACCATGCGAATTTAACCAATTGGATGACTGCTGTTGGCCGAAAGCGGACCGTTTAATTCCAGAATTCACCAACTGACCAAGTGTCTGCTATCGACCCAAAGCAGACGGTGGGCGTTTGCCCAAAATGACTCAAAACTCGCTCTCGAAAGCGGACCTTTAGCCGAAAAGCCCATATTTGCTAGACTCTTCGTCCAAGTAAAGAATCTAATGCCGGATAACTAAGAATCGTAGAACATGTTATTGGTTAAATGCTGGATCGAGGCGCACAATGTCTCTTTTCGGCGGAAACCCCATCAGGAATCGTGCCACAAACGGTAGGGGATACTCTGTCGATACTCTATCGAACTCATTCCCTGTCACGATGGCAGCGGTGTAGTCAGCAGTCACACCGTCGATCTCCGCGCTGACTTCGGGCTTAGCCACTAACTCGTGATACCAACCGCGAGTCCAGTGGTGGGCGGAAACATAGATGTGACCTTCACTAGATTCGAACCATGCTAGCCGCCGCTTAGCGCGATTTCCCCCGGTGTCAATCGTAGTGATGTCGAGCATGGGAATGCCGCCCTCTTCGAAACTGGGCTGAAAGTAGCCGAGATAAACGGACTCAAAGATTAGTACAAAGACAGCATAGATGCCGAATATACTACCGACCCACTTTAGTAACTTCTTCATATGCACTCCACTTCTTGTTTCGCTTATCAACGCCGCTAAGACTCACACCTGTTACAATCACCGTCACTAAAAAGGAAATTTTATTACTCTGGGATTACAACTAAATACCAGTTCAGCATTAACACACAAATAACGAAAATACGCTGGAGAGTTCGATGAGAAAACGTCAAATCCTATGGCTGGTCCCTACGGTAATCTATGCCCTATTCACCTTCTGGTATACCGATTTCGGTGGGCCACTAACGGAACAGGAAATTGCTGATTTTTCCGAACCATTGGCAAAAAGAATGCCACCTGACCGGCTGCAATATATCACCCAGTTTATGCGCAATGATACTGGCCGCCAATTCCTCATGGTTAACAATATTGATAACAACGATAACCCCCCGGATGTAGAGGGAGCCGAGCCAGGCGAGTCCGCTGATCAGTTGATGGGACGCTATATGGAACACATGTATGCGCAGTTAATTAAGCGCGCCTCCCACCCGGTGATAGCGGGGGAAGCTGTGCATGACGCCTTGGATTTGGTCGGTGTGGAAGATTGGGAAACAGCACAACACTGGACCACTGCAGCAATGATGCGCTACCGCAGCCGGCGAACTTTTATGGAGATTATTACCCACCCAGACATGGTGGGCAGGCATGAGTTTAAGATTGCTGCCCTGGACAAAACCATAGCCTACCCCATCGAGATGCAACTCTACCTGAGCGATCCGCGTCTGCTGTTAGCCTTAATTTTTCTGATCGTAACGCTGCTGTTAGATAAATTGATACCAATCAAAGAATCAAAGGGGTCAGAGTAACTTGATCGGAGCTGGACCAATAAGCTGATTGTGAGAGAGCTAGCTAATTGAGTTGGTGCCCAGGGATGGCCCAGAACGCATGGAGTGACGACGTGAAGCAGGAGTGTCTGCGGCGGGCCGAAGAACTGCGTCGATAGGGGAAATAGTAATCTATCGCAGGTTGCCTGTTAAGCTGATTCTCTTAGTTGCTATAGGCACTGAGTTAATTGAATTCAACCTAGCCATGCTAATACGATTAGCGTAGCGTCATGCCAGTGACATCAAATGACTGGAGTTTTGACTCGCCACTGGTGTAACGTAAAGAACTGAATTCCTGTTGCATGCTGATATTACACAGATGACTACTGCTTCTATCCTCACTTTGATCGCCCTATTTCTAATCGTGGTTGCGGTCGCATTTTACGTGGTCTATTGGCCACAATTGCGCTTGAATCGAATCTATCACCAGCAGTTTCCCGCCCAATGGCTTGAGATCCTGCATAGACGCTTGCCTTTTTACCAAAACCTGCCTGAAAAATTACAGCAGCAGCTACAAAACCAGGTAAAGGTCTTCTTGAATGACAAAAGCTTTGTTGGATGTGGCGGTCAGGAAATTAATGATGAGATTCGAGTTACCATCGCAGCCCAGGCTTGTTTGTTGCTGCTTAATAAGAAGAGCAGTCACTATGACAAGCTGCAGTCGATATTGGTTTATCCATCGACTTTTGTAACGACGCGTCAGGTACGAGACGACCTCGGCCTGGTCTCCACCAACCGCGCTGCACTACTGGGAGAATCCTGGAGCCAGGGAAAAGTTATATTGGCCTGGGACAATGTCGAGAACGGCGTGCTGAATCTGCAGGATGGACACAATGTCGTACTGCATGAATTTGCTCATCAACTTGATCACGAATCCGGCGCAACAAATGGTGCACCGATGTTGCAAACCCGAGGCGCTTATAAGAGCTGGGCCCAGGTATTTTTAAAAGAGTTTGAAGAATTACAACATCTGGCTGCACAGCAACAGCCTAGCCTGATGGATCATTACGGTGCTACCAATCCTGCTGAATTTTTTGCCGTTGCCACCGAAACATTCTTTGAGTGCCCGCAACAGATGCATCGCAATCACGGCGAATTATATCGCGAGCTGGTGAAATTCTATCAGGTCGATCCAACCGAGTGGATATAGAGCTATTTATTTTGATGAGGAAGTGGACGATCGATCATCTCTGGAGAAAAAGGATGGTGGAAACTTCAGCCATGCCATCAGCACCAATAGGGCGAAAGTTGTATACGCCACCGCAAAAACCCACAGCGGTGCCTGATAAAAAAGAATTTCCTGCAGCCAATACTGGATGAAACTTTCCTGGTAGGTTTCACTCCCTGCTTGTTGTCGCAGCCACGCCTCGAGGGTGGTCAGTGGACACAGAACTCCGAGCCAGGACTGCAGTACCACAATAGTTATACCTAGTAAGTGCGCGACTCTAAACCAGGGATTGGCTATCCATCTCCATTGTCGAAAGCCGCCGATCAAAATCAATATCAGACCAAGAGTTATGAACGCAACGATTAGCGCATGAAAGCTCAGAACCAGGTCTGCCAGCGGCTGATAAAATTGCTGCATAGTCTAATGATCCATGTGCCTAGGAGTTTGCGGTTGCTGACCTGCCAAAACTGTAATTGAAATCTTACCAAGCAGACTTGAGTTAGATCTATTGTGATTCCAATGAGTGTACGTCGTCAAACCATTTTGGACTAACCACCTCCTAGTTTAAGAGACACATTAGCTCATCTGGGTTACCAGCTTTGATTGTCTATCGTAATGCAA
>Ga0207991_1000198_pt1 | contig 41609 bp, 37 predicted proteins | sample ETN07SmetaG_FD_185786 | JGI IMG/M metagenome (GOLD analysis project Ga0207991, IMG submission 185786) | Marine microbial and viral communities from oxygen minimum zone, Eastern Pacific Ocean - ETNP2014F14-07SV275 (SPAdes) (version 2) | ecosystem: Environmental > Aquatic > Marine > Oceanic ...
TCCAACCGTTTTTTATCAATCTGTACTTAGTGGCTCAATGATGCCGGTTAGTGCTGCGCCAGAATGGTTAGAATTAATTGGTACTTCAGTGCCTTTTGACTCTATAGGTGCTGCCTATAGAGCAATTATCTATGGATCAGATGGAAGCCTACCTTTCACTTATCTATTAAGTGCTGCCTTAATTGGTATTGTTCTCACTTGGAGCTCTGCAATATTTAAGGGTCGCATGAAAAGGAAATTTAGGTAATAGGACTTGCCCACTTTGTTGCATGCACTAGTCTTTGTCGACTATCTCGTCAACGACTTTTTCAAGACTAATAATCATCTTTCTAATCTCACTAGGAATAGAAGCCTTTTGATTACTATCCGTGGCAGCAGGATCTGTTCACATATTCCCCCTTTACGATTGAGGGTGGTAGGGATGTTGTGACGGACAAGCCTGGCTGGGGGGTGAAATCTAGCCACAATGGTTAGCCAAATCACGCTATCAAATCAATTCAGCAAGCTAACCGTTGCCTTAATTCGCTACCGCACCCGTTTACGCAAAATAAATTTTTGTATTTTCCCAGTCGAGGTTTTAGGGATTGCTTCAAAAACAAACTTACGAGGTGTTTTAAAAGCGGCCATATTGTCTCTACACCATTGTATCAACTCGGCTTGAGTAACATCCTGGCCGTCACCCAGCTCAATAAAGGCACAAGGAGTTTCGCCCCATTTTTCGTCTGGCATAGCAACCACTGCGGCGACAGCAACAGCCGGATGTTTATACAAAACCTCCTCAATCTCTATTGAGGAGATATTTTCACCGCCGGAAATAATAATATCTTTTGAGCGGTCTTTAAGTTGAATATAACCATCTTCGTGCATCACTCCAAGATCACCGGAATGAAACCAGCCGCCTGCGAAGGCATCATCACAGGCCTGTTTGTTCTTTAGATAGCCTTTCATAACTACATTACCACGGAACATTACCTCGCCAATAGTGACCCCGTCGCGCGGTACTGGATTCATGGTTTCAGGATCAAGAACAGCTAACGCTTCAAGCGGAAGATAGCGCACACCCTGACGTGCTTTGAGTGCAGCCTGCGCCATGCCATCCATCACGTCCCACTCTGCATGCCAATCGTTTACTACCGCGGGGCCGTACGTTTCGGTTAATCCATAAAGATGGGTGACATTGAATCCTGCAGTTTTCATATCGGCCAAAACACGCTCTGGTGGTGGCGCTGCTGCTGTAAAGAACTGCACTTCGTCATTCAGCAAACGCTTGTCCTTGTGGTCTGCGGCTAATAGTGTTGACATGACAATAGGTGCTCCACATAAATGGGTAACCTTATGTGTAGAGATTGCATCCCAAATCGGCCCAGGTCGAACATGCCTTAAGCAAACGTGGGTTCCGATTATTGCAGACATTGTCCACGGAAAGCACCAACCGTTGCAATGGAACATAGGCAGAGTCCAAAGATAGACTGCGTGTTTATTAATTGATGCAATGAGTGCGTTGCCTTGGGCCAAAAGGTAAGCGCCACGATGGTGTGCAACAACTCCTTTTGGGTTGCCAGTGGTGCCAGAGGTATAATTTAGTGAGATGGCGTCCCACTCATCTTCAGGCATTAGCCAATCAAAGTTATCATTCCCTTGAGATAAAAAAGACTCATATTCTGTTGCACCTGAGAGCTCTTCACTTATTGGAAACTCGCTGTCATTGTAGTCAACCAGTATGGGATTAACGTGAGATAGCTCTAGTGCAGATCCAATAATATCAAGAAACTCACGATCAACAATCAGTACTTTAGCGTCAGCGTGGTCTAGTTGGTAAGCAATTGTTGCAGGATCAAGTCGAGTATTTACGCTATGTAAAACTGCGCCACACATTGGCACACCATAATGTGACTCCAACATTGCGGGTGTGTTTGCAAGCATTACTGAAACTGTATCACCACGTCCAATACCTTTATCGGAAAGCGCAGAAGCAAGCTGCCGAGACCGGCGATAAAATTCAGCGTAGTTGCGCCTAATGGTCCCATGTATTATTGCAGTATGTTCTGGAAAGACTGATGCAGCTCGCTCTAGAAAAGTGAGAGGAGTTAGCGGCTGATAATTAGCCGGGTTGCGATCTAGGTCGGTGTTATAAGGATTGTGCATTACTGATATTACTATTCATCTTGCCATTTAGGCTGACGTTTTTCTGAGAAAGCATCAATGCCTTCTTTAGCATCACTTTTCAACATGTTCTCTACCATTACAGATGATGCGTAGTCGTAAGCATCAGTAAGCGACATTTCTTTTTGTCTATAAAAGGCCTGCTTACCAGTTTTTACTGTCATTCTTGATTTAGAGGCAATAATTTCAGCCATAGCCATAGTTGCTTCCGTTATTTTTTTATCGTCAACAACTCGATTTATAAGGCCAATATGTTCCGCTTTTTTTGAATCCACCATCTCTCCAGTCAGAAGCATCTCCATCGCAGCCTTGTTAGACACATTTCTTGATAGAGCAACCATGGGAGTTGAACAGAAAAGGCCAATATTTACCCCTGGTGTTACAAAACGAGCAGATTCACCGGCAATAGCTAGGTCGCAACTTGCAACCAACTGGCAGCCTGCTGCTGCTGCAACACCTGCAACTTCTGCAATTACTGGCTTAGAGTTATTGGTAATCAACTGCATAAGTTTGGAGCAAACTGTGAACACCTCTTTAAAATACTCATGGCCGTTATCAGCATTATTTCGCCCGGCTGACATTTGTTTTAAGTCATGGCCGGCACAAAAGGCGGGGCCCTTTCCCGCAATAACTATAACTCTAACCGCATCATTTTTTGAAGCTTGATCTAAGGAATCAGTAAGTTTGGCCATCATCTCTTCAGATAACGCGTTTCTTCGCTTACTATCGTTCAGTGTTAAGCGCATTACTCCATTTTCAGTCAACTCTTCAAGCAATATATCTGACTGAATAGAGCTGCTAGTATTGTTGTGATTGCCACTCATAATATTACCTATAAACTAATTAAATGTTAATGTTAACCTTAACGCCGCCATCTAGGGTGTTTGCAATAAAACAATATCTGTGAGCTCTATCATGCATCTTTACCATTTCTGCTTCACTGACTTCAAAGCCACTGTCGAATGATACTTTTGGATTTAAATCAATTCGACTAACGGTCATTTGACCTTTGCTATTTTTTCCCAAGTGGGCAATTGCCTGGTCATCATAGGAAAATAAAGGCCATTTTGTTTTTGCTGCTAAAGCCAAAAAAGTCATCATATGACAGCTACTTAACGAGGCTGCTAATGCCTGCTCAGGATTTGTGTTTAGAGAAGACCCTCCCCAGTCAGGAGCAGTGTCAGCAGTGACTTTGAATTTTTCATTGTAGGCAACCTCGTGCTCACTAGAAAACTCGCCTGGTATGAGTTTGGTTTCTTTTCTTCTCCAGCAAAGATTAATTGATAATTCTGACATTTTTTCTCCTGTATTCGAGGGGCGGGATTGGTATATTTTACGTAATTGAGGCTAGGCGTTTCTTGGGATCATAAAAAGGCTTTTCAACGACTTTCAAGGGATATGTTCCATGAGACGTCACAACGTTTGCAGTAGTACAGCGGCAAGAGTGTGAATATCTATAGCATCAAGCTTTAACAAGGACATGATTGTAACAACTTTTAGTTAAAGAATTATGTGATGAGTTACCCGTATGTTACTACATCCATAACTCAAATGATCAGAGCCCCTTTTCTTTTCTTCAACTCACGTGCGAGGGAGAGTACAACAGTAGCAACAAAGAGGTTTATTAATTTATTGCCACATAAAACATGTTCCACAGCCCCTTGAAAGTGTAAATAAATAGGTATTAGAATATAGATACGCATAAAATAAACTCACTATTTTTGGAGTATTTTGATGAGCACAAAACTAGAGCATGCCAACCTTTGTGTTGATAATATTGACGGGATGATAAAGTTTTTGCAAACAGCGCTTCCTGATTTCATTATTCGTCATGACGAAACCGGTATCGATGGCGATAGGTGGGTACATATTGGCAATGACACAACCTACATCGCTCTGAACAATTCCACTCAAAAAGAATCATCTGATTGGACGCCCTATTCTGGCAAGCCAGGAGTTAATCACCTTGGATACATGGTTGACAACGCTGAACAAGTTCGTAGTCGTCTTCTTGCTGCCGACTATATTGAATCAACAATCGAAAATAATCACCCTTTTCGTAAACGAGTCTACTTCTATGACCATGAAGGCAGGGACTGGGAGTTTGTAGAATACCTATCAGAAAACTTAGAAGAAAGGAATGATTACGCTCTAGCTGACAAATAACGTAGTACTCTTGCCATCTAGTGTGCCGTCTTTAACATTGAACTCTTTCTCTATCTGGCCATTCTCATACCGCTAAATGCATTAACTATTTTGAGTTATTTTGCGCTCACGCAGCCATAAATATAAACCCGAAAAGATGATGATTGCTGAGCCAATAATCATGATTTGATCAACCGTTTCACCCAGAACAACAATACCAACTAACATGCCAAAAAATAACCTAGAGTAACGGAAAGGACTAACAGCCGATATTTCCCCTATTCGCATCGCCTTGGTGACCAACAAGATCGCGACACTGGCAAATACGACCATACCCACCAAATACAGTGTGACCTCCAGTGATGGTATCGAATGCCCTTCCTCAAAAGTCATCAGGCCAATGCCGAGAATTATTTGCCCTAAAGTTCCAAAAATAGCGAGCCTCTCATTAGAAATATGACTGCCCACCAAACGCGAACCAAAATCACGCATGGTCATACCAATGACTGCCAATATGGCTAGCAAAGAATAAGCATCAAAGCCATCAGTGCCAGGGCGAATAATTAACAACATGCCACCAAAGCCCAACAATATAGCGGACAAACGATGAATGCCCACACGCTCTTTTAGAAACAAAAACGAGCATAAGGTTAATAACAATGGCAATGTTTGCAGGATAACTGCCACACTCGTAAAGCTAGCATAGGTCAATGCCAATATGATAAACAAGGTAGCCACCAATTCACCCGCTGTACGTAGTATCACAGGAGCTTCATAGAAAACCAAGCTGAATACAGTCTCCCCTTTGCGTGCAAGCAACACCCAAAACATAAAGGTTCCACCCACCCCTAAAGCTAGGGTAATTTGGCCTGTAGTGACAAACTCTGAAGAAAATTTAAGAAACAAATCAGCCATGGTAAAAAACGCCATACTGACAATAATTAATACAATACCGAGACGGTTTGCAGAGGCTTTTGATGCGCTATCAGTCATCGCAGGGTTGTCTTTTTAGGGATATACAAAAACATAGGCTTGATGTTAAATAAAAATGGCGCTAAAGAGCGCCAATTTAACTGTAAATACCATAAAGTTCTAACTTTTTATCTCATATTGAGGAGGTGAATTGCCGTTAGGCAAGAGAAACTGCCCTGGGGTAAAAAATCCAAAATTTTCCTAAAGCCACTTCTAGCAAGCCAATAAACCACCTAAAAACCCTCCAAAACAGCATTTTTTGCCCATTAAATGGCTCTTTTTAGCTAACTTCAGCCCCATTTTAATAATTTGCTAAATTTTTATGCTATTCACTGTACTCACTTGCAAGCATTGAGTATACCGCATGGTTGACATATTTTGAATAAAGCCATTCACGCTGCCTCAATGTGGCCTCATAAGTAAAACCAAGACGCTCAGGGACGGCGCGGCTTTTGACATTAGCTTCGGCACAATGTATTTCAATTATATTTAGATTAAGCTCTCGAAAACCAATTCGAACAAGCTCTTTGACGGCTAGGTTCATTATGCCCCTGCCGGCATGTGACTGAGATAACCAGTAACCAATTTCGCCTGTATTGTGCATTTTGTCGATTCTGTGAAAGTTAAGACTACCGCAAATATCATCTTCTTCAGTTATGACAAACTGCAAGCCACAGCCTTTCTCATTTTGTTCGTCACACTCTTTAATAAAAGTCTCGACGTCAGCAACAGCTGTAGTCTTGTCCAGCCATCCCATCCACTGATGCAAGTAGTCTCGATTCAAATCAACCAGAGAGAAAAGCTCCTCGGCATGACTCAGTGCCAGTGGCACCATTTTCAAGCTGTTGCTTATCTTAATAATCATTGTAATCCTGTGTATTTAATTGCAACCAAACCTCTTTAGCTACTGAAATGGCAGGCCACTTTATGATCATTCGTGGCGTTTTTAAATTCTGGTTTTTCATTACTGCAAATATCTTGAGCCATTCGACAGCGTGTTCGAAAAACACAACCCGATGGCGGGTTGATTGGTGAAGGTAAGTCGCCCTCAATAAGAATCAACTCTTTGTTTTTTTCTATTATTGGATCGGGAATTGGCACAGCTGAAATCAGCGCTTGTGTGTATGGGTGACGTGGATTGGCGTAAATATCAGCACTGTTCGCCATTTCCATCATATTGCCCAAATACAAAACCAAAATTCTAGTGCTAATGTGTTTAACAATACTCAAATCATGGGCAATAAAAATGATGGATAGACCCATCTCCTCTTGCAACTCCATCAATAAATTCACCACTTGAGCTTGAATGGATACGTCTAAAGCTGAAACAGGCTCGTCACAAATAATCAACTTGGGCTTTAATATCAATGCTCTAGCAATACCAATACGCTGGCACTGGCCACCGGAGAACTCATGAGGGTAACGATTGACAAGGTTAGGCAGAAGCCCAACTCTTTCCATCACTCCTTTAACCTTAGTTTTGATTTCAGATTTTGAAGTTTTAGGATAGTGTGTTTTTAAAGGCTCGGCTATTATTTCGCCGATATTCATACGAGGATTAAGACTTGCTAACGGGTCTTGAAAAATCATCTGAATTTCTTTGCGATGGCCACGCATTGTTTTTTTGTCGAGCGTCAAAAGATCACTGCCAAGCCAGACAACTTTACCGTCTTTGGCGGGCACCATACGAATAATAGCACGAGCCAATGTTGACTTACCACAGCCTGATTCACCAACGATCCCTAAGGTTTCTCCTGCCTTTAATTCAAACGATACACCGTCTACTGCACGCAGACTTTGAGATTTTGCCCAAGGCATGGCACCCTCTGGCGAGATGTCAAACGTGACTTTCAGATTATCAACCTGCAAAATGGTGTCGTTATTCACACTAATTCCTCCACGGCGACATTGCATGCCCTGTAGTGACTACCACTTGTACCGGTAAATATTAATTCAGGCACTTTTGTTTTACACTCACTTTTGGCAAATTTACATCGTGGGCAGAAAGGGCAGCCTTCAGGCAGTAGCATCATATTAGGTGGATTGCCGGGAATGGTGGTCAACTCAGTGCCGTCGTGATCGAGCCGAGGCACAGCACTCATTAGACCCTGTGTATAAGGATGGGTTGGGTTGGCATAAACTTGTTCGGTCGTGCCAATTTCCATTACCTGACCGCCGTACATTACTAGAGTATTGTCACTATTGCCCGCAACAACGCCGAGGTCATGAGTGATTAGAATGATTGCAGTTCCGAATTCTTTTTGAATATCGGACAACAGTTTCATGATTTGCGCTTGGACAGTCACATCAAGCGCAGTCGTTGGCTCATCGGCTATCAGTAGTTTGGGTTGACACAATAGCGACATCGCAATCATTACACGCTGGCGCATACCGCCGGAGAACTCATGCGGATACATTCGAATACGACTCTTGGCCTCGGGGATTTGCACGGCATCGAGCATCGCCACTGATTCCTTAACTGCATCCGATTTAGACAATCCTCTATGATGGGTCAACACCTCTGCCATTTGCTCTGATACACGCATATAGGGGTTAAGGCTGGTCATTGGGTCTTGAAAAATCATGGCCATTTTTTCAGCACGAATTAGATTGAGTTCTGGCCCTGTTAAATTGAGTATTTCATTGCCATCAAATTTCACACTACCAACCGATGTGCCGTTATGAGCTAATAATCCCATCATGGCAAATACCGTTTGACTTTTGCCACTGCCAGACTCACCGACAATGGCTAAGGTTTTTCCCTCTTCAAGAGAGAAGTTGACGTTGTTGACAGCGCGCACCTTGCCGTCCGCTGTGTCAAATTCTACATTTAGATTGTTTACTTCCAGAAAACTCATATGCGCTTACCTATCCTTGGGATCAAGTGCATCACGCAGACCGTCACCAATAAAATAAAAACAGAAAAGGCTCACCACAAAAAATGCCAGTGGGAACAACAACTGCCACTCGGTATCGTAGCGAATTGTGCCAGCACCCTCAGAAATCAACGCACCCCAACTTGTGTTTGGCTCTTGAACGCCTAAACCCAAAAACGAAATAAAGCTCTCCGCAAGAATCATGCCTGGCACAAGTAGGGTGGCATAAACGGCAACAACACCTAGCAGATTTGGCACAATATGTCGAGTGATAATTTTAAAATCGGAAACGCCTGTCGCCTGAGCCGCCTCAATAAACTCTTTATTTTTGAGGCTTAAAGTCTGACCTCGAACAATTCGACTCATGTCCAACCACGACAACAAGCCAATGCCGACAAACAACATGCCAATTGAGCGACCGAAAACCACCAACATTAAAATAAGCACAAACATAAAGGGAATGGCCATCAAAATATCAACGATTCTCATCATGATCTGATCTGTACGCCCGCCCACATAGCCAGAAATAGACCCGTAAAGCGTGCCAACCACCACGGCAATAGCAGCGCCTATAACACCAATCATCAGTGAAATTTGCGTACCCTGGATAACACGAGAATATATATCCCTACCCAAATCATCGGTACCAAAAAAGTGTCCTGTTGCAAATGATGGCATACCTTGTGTGGCAGCTGAGCCCATAGCGCCCCAATCAATTTCTTCGTTTGTCCAAACAGCAAACCAAGGACCAATAAAAGAGAATAAAACGATCAGCACCAAAATATACAGGCTTACCGTTGCAGCTTTATTACCCATAAACCGCCTTCTGGCATCCGCCCAAAGAGATCTACCCTGAACAAATTCCGATTCCGACAAATTATCACTCATTTGGTGTATTTTTTTCTTGTTCGCTACAATCATTCTCTATACCTCAATCATCAATAACGAATTTTTGGATCGACCCATGCGTAGAGCAGATCAATAACAAGACTAAACATAATGGTGAGAAAGCCAACCAAAATAGTAATGCCCATCATCACTGAGTAGTCTCGATTCATCGCTGAATTGACAAAGAAATAGCCCATGCCACCTGTCGAAAAGTAAATATCAATGACAACTGAGCCAGTAATCAAGCCAACAAAGGCCGGCCCAAGATAAGATATCACTGGCAGTAATGAGGGTTTTAATGCGTGGCGCAAAAGAATCGTTTTCGTGGGAAGGCCCTTTGCCTTAGCCGTGCGAATATAATTTGTGTTTAAAACTTCCAACATTGACGATCGCGTTATTCGCGCAATCGATGCCATGTAGCTTGTCGACAGCGCAATGACTGGCATAATCAAATACTCCCAGGAGCCGCCGCCCCAGCCTCCACCGGGTAGCCAGCCTAACCACAGGGTAAAAACAATGACCAATAAAGGCGCCATGACAAAGTTTGGTAGAACCTGTGCACCAATCGAAACACCGACAGCTAGGTAGTCTATCCAAGTATTTTGTCGAATTGCAGCAATGGCACCCAACGGAATGCCGACGCCGATTGCAAAAATAAATGATAAAAAGCCGTATTTCAGAGTGATAGGAAAACCCTGGGCAATGATTTCATTCACCGTTCGGTCTTTGTATTTAAAAGAAGGCCCAAAATCGAACTGTGTTACAACACCCCAGACATAATTGATCATTTGACGCCAAAGCGGCTGATCCAAACCGTATTTCGCCTCAATATTTGCCAGCACTTGTGCTGGCAGAGGTCTATCTGAAGTGAATGGCCCACCTGGTGCAGCATGCATCAACAGGAAGGATAATATGATTAGAATTAACATTGTCGGGATAGCAATCCCTACACGTTTAATAACGTAATTAAGCATAGTGTAAGCCTAAGAATAAATGTGTATCCGATATCATTGTACCGAACTCACAAAGTAAAACACCGCCCGATATTCGCGCGGTGTTTCAACTTAGAACAAAGTATTAATCAGCAATCTTATAAAGATTACGAGAATACCAGTTCTGCTCTACGTTGCCATAAGGCCAGCCCTTAAGGTTCTCCTTAAGCATGAATACACCAGCATAGTGATAAATTGGAATGACTGGCATTTCAGTCGCCAAGATTTCCTCTACACGTGTGTAGTTAGCCTTCGTATCGCTTAGCGTTTTGGCTTCTGCCATTAAAGCGTCAACTTCAGCGTTGCTGTACTTGCCATCATTGTAACCCGATTTTGTGGTTAACAAATCTAGGAAAGTAGATGCTTCGTTGTAGTCACCACACCAGCCGCCACGCGCAACATCAAAGTCTTGCTTGCCACGTACTTGCAGGAATGTTTTCCATTCTATATTGGCTAGTGTTGCGGTTACACCCAAAGTTTCCTTCCACATTTGAGAAATTGCAATAGCAATTTTCTTATGACTTTCAGACGTATTGTATAGAAGGTCGATTGACAATGGATTGTCCGCACCATAGCCAGCATCAGCCAATAACTCTTTCGCTTTTGCATTGCGCTCGGCCTGAGTCATTACGCCAAAATCAACTTCAGGCACATCAAAGCCTGCTGTTGCGCCTGGTGTAAATGTAAACGCTTGCGTCTGACCTGCTTGCAGAATCTTATCAGTAATCACAGAACGATCAACCGCATAAGATAAAGCTTGGCGAACGCGGATATCTTTCAATGCTTCCTGGCCACTCTCTGATACGTTAAACGAATAGTAGTAAGTACAGAGACGCGGGAATGAAGTTGCTTGGTTTGGATACTCTGCCTTCAAACGCAGGTACTGACCTGAAGGCACAGTGCCTTTATCAAGCTCACCGGCTAAATAACGAGTCAAATCAGTGTTCTCATCGTTAATAATCAGCGCTACCACCTTATCCAATATTGTCGCATCGTTATCCCAATACGCGGTATTACGTTCACGAACTGAGCGCTCGTTCGGAATGTGCTCGGTTAGCACATAAGCGCCGTTAGAAACTATATTACCTACTTTCGTCCAATCATCACCATGCTCTTCAATTGCCCACTGTGGAGACGGGAAAGTTGAAGCATGTGTTGTCATTAAGGCAAAGTATGGCAATGAAGCCGTTAAGCGAACTTCAAGCGTGTGGTTGTCAATGGCGCTAACACCCAATGTTGATGGATCTGCATCGCCCGACATAACATCACCAACACCTTCAAGTGACATAATATCAGCAAACCAAGAGTATGGTGAAGCGGTTGCAGGATCTGCTAGACGTCTCCAGGCATAAACAAAGTCACCAGCGGTGACGCGCTTGCCATCAGACCATCTTGCATCCTTACGCAATGTAAAGGTGTAAACATCTTTAGCTTCATTGGTCGTAAAACCTGTGGCAACACCTGGCACAAGATTACCGTCAGCATCTTGATTCATTAAACCTTCAAAAAGGTCGCGTACTAGCTCAGAGCCAGACACGTCCTCAACAATTTGCGGATCTATAGAGCTGTGCTCATCAAGCATACTGTAGGTAAATGTTTGATCATCTGCTAACGCCTCACCCGTTGTCGGATGTGTGCCCGCAGCAAGGACCGTTGTTGATGCGAGAGTTGCTGCTAACAACACCCCGCCTGCCAAGGATTTGGCAAAATATCTCATTTGTAACTCTTTTTTCATTTGAATCTCTCCAATTGTTAAAAAAAACTAATCCTAAAGTAGGACTAGGACCCAAGAAGTTTAACCCAATTTATTATGTAGTTAGATTAAATTCATAGTTCATAAAACTTGTTATTAGTAATCAAAAAAACTTAATTTAGCATTTTCAGCTCACGGGTTAGTTCCGATAATATTTCTGGACCATTGGCCCTCAAAATAACAATCTCTTCCAATCTAACGCCAAACTTTCCCGGTATGTATATTCCTGGCTCAATTGAAAACACCATTCCCTCATCAAGAATCACCTCAGACGTAGCTGTTATGTAAGGCTGCTCATGTATATCTATTCCTAGGCCGTGTCCTAGTCGATGCACGAAATACTCTCCATAGTCGGCTTCTTTAATTACATTTCTAGCCGCGGCATCAACATCTTTTGCCATTACGCCCGGTTTTGCGGCTGATAGTGCGGCCTTTACAGCAGACTCCACTATCGCATGAATCTCGAGGTAGTCTTCCGGAAGCTCGCCCAATACTGACATGCGAGTCATGTCACTTGGGAAAGTTCCCTTTCTTCCGCCTATATCAATTAGAACGACATCACCTCGTTGAACTTTTCTTTCACCTGTGTGATGATGAGGGAATGCACTGTTTGGACCAGAGCCTACAATACAAAATTGAGGTTTTGCTCCCTCAGAAATAAAATGTTTATTGATGGCTTCTGCGATTTCTAACTCACTCACACCTTCTCGTATCGCTGCAAATCCAACTTGCATAGCTCTATCATCAATCAATGCATTTTCTTTGAGATTGACGAACTCATCGTGATCCTTGCGCATTCTTAATGCACCAATTGTTGAGGTGGTATATTCATAGGAAGGGCTGAACAAAGACTCAATAAGTAACAAGGCAAAGTGTGCACGCATGGCTTCATCAATAGCAATATGTTTGGAAGTAGCCGTACCCGTGCTTAACAAGGCATCTTTAAGAGCTTGCTCTGCTCCAACTTCATCATTCCAACAGTGCATGGGAATGTTGGTTTTTTCCTTTACACCTTCAGCGTTAACTGATGGCATCAAAAATGCCAGTTTTTCTTGTCCTACTAATAGCATGCACGGTCTTTCATCTGGGAATGGATTAAATCCCAACAGCCAATTCATATGTGTGCCAGGTCCAAGGGCTAACAAATCAATTTTGTTCAACTCCATTAGGTGCCTGAGATTATTTAATTTTTTTGAATATTTATCGGTCATAACATAGATTTAGTTTGCGAGTTTTTCAGCTCTCCAATGCGTCGTTGCTTAAGTGCCCAGCATGCCACTCTAGATTCATTATATAACTCCATAACAGGCGGGGTAGTCAGGCAGTCTTGATTAGCATACTGGCAGCGAGGATTAAAGACGCAACCACTTGGCGGATCGATGGGTGAGGGCATCTCACCTTTTAGCTTAATACGTTGTCTATCCCGTTGAGTGGCTACTTGAGGCGTGGCTGACAATAGGGCTTGCGTATAGGGGTGTTGTGGATTACTAAACAGTACCTCCTTTGAGCTGTGTTCTACAGGTCTACCCAAGTACATTACCAAAACCTCATCAGCAATGTGGCGGACCACACTAAGGTCGTGAGAAATAAAAACATAGGCCAAACTTAGTTCTTGTTGCAATTCAATTAATAGGTTTATAACTTGCGCTTGAATCGACACATCGAGTGCCGAAACAGGCTCATCTAACACCACTACCTTAGGCTTAAGAATCAGCGCTCTAGCAATGGCAATTCTTTGTCGTTGACCACCAGAAAACATATGTGGATAGCGTTGAAAATGCTCTTCTCGTAACCCTACAAGGTTCATCATTTCTAATGCTTTCTGTCGCCTTTCACTGGCATTTAAACCGGTATTGATCACGAGAGGTTCTTGCAAGATATCGCCAATTTTATGGCGTGGATTAAGCGACCCAAAAGGATCTTGGAAAACCATTTGCACTTTTTGTCTTAATCCTTTGCTCAAAGATTTATTATTGACTTCCGTTAAATCTACTCCATCAATACTTAATCGCCCAGATGTGGGTTCTTCAATCATAGCAAGCAAACGTGCTAGCGTTGATTTGCCGCAACCGGATTCACCAACTACAGCCAAAGTTTGACCCGCATATAAATCAAAACTCACTCCGGCGAGGGCGCGTAAATTTTGCGATGGTTTCAAAAATCCACTTTTAACAGGATAGTGTTTTTGAAGGTCTCGAGCTTTGATAATTGGTTGAATCATGAGTCGGTGACCATATCTTGACTTGAGCGTGATGGTTTAAGGTCCAACTCTAAAGGATAATGGCACAAAACGCCTTCCTGTCGCTCTGGGAGTTGTTGGCGACAAAGATCTTGAACATAACAACAACGAGGATTGAATATACAACCTTTAGGTCGATCTAACTGCCCTGGCACTACGCCCGGAATCGCATTGAGTAGTTTTCCTTGTGCCCGTTCTGGCAAGGCATTTAACAAGGCCTCTGTATAAGGGTGTCGTGGATTGCTGAACAAATCTAGCGCCGATCGTTGTTCAACTTGCCAACCAGCGTATAGAACAACTACTCTTTCCGCAGTTTCTGCCACAACAGCCATATCATGAGTTATTAAAACCAAGGCCATGTTGTTGTTTTGTTGTAATTCAACCAACAACTCCAATATTTGTGCTTGAATGGTTACATCCAGAGCAGTGGTGGGCTCATCTGCAATCAATAATTTAGGTTGACAGGCAATCATCATGGCAATCATTACTCTTTGGCACATGCCGCCTGACAATTGATGTGGGTATGCATTTAACCGAGTTTCAGCAGCAGGAATACCCACTTGCTGTAATAGCTCAACAGCGCGATTATTATAGCTACGACGTCGACCACCAAAGTGTTGACAAAGGACTTCGGTTAATTGATATCCAATGGTAAAACATGGATTAAGACTGGTCATGGGCTCTTGGAATATCATACTAATATCTTTGCCAATGATTTTTCGTCTTTGCTTGTCATTCATACCAAGCAAATCTTGGCCATCAAAGCGCATACAGTCTGCACTAACTGTTGCTGTCCATGGCAACAACCCCATAAGGGCCAGCATAGCTACTGACTTGCCAGAACCCGACTCACCCACGATGGCTACAATTTCTCTTTCATCAATACTTAGATCAATACTATCTACCGCCCTAAAAGACCCATTGGCAGTGGCAAAATCAACGGTCAAATTAACAATTTCTAACAAGGGCATGGCTAGGACCTTTTGAGTTTTGGGTCAAGCGCATCACGCAAACCATCGCCCACAAGATTAATGGCCAACACTGCTAGTAAGATCGCAATACCAGGAAAGGTAACTGTCCATGGAGCGCTTAACATTAAGTCGCGGTTTTCGGCAATCAGAGTACCCCATTCTGGCATTGGCGCTTGTGCACCCATACCCAAAAACCCTAATGCAGCCGTGTCAAGAATGGCGGTAGAAAAACTTAAGGTGCCCTGTACAATTAATGGCGCCATACAGTTAGGCAGAATGCTAATAAACATCAAACGCATTGGTCTGGCGCCTGCCATTTTGCTAGCAGTAACGTAATCACGGTTCAGCTCAGTAAGCGTTGAAGCTCGTGTTAAGCGCACAAATGATGGGGTATAAGTAATGGCAATCGCCACCATTGCATTTAACAGGCCTGGACCCAATATTGCTACAAACACCAACGCCATTAGCAAACCCGGTACTGCCATAATAGTATCCATCACTCGCATGATAAGCGAGTCAAGCCAGCCGCCTCGATAGCCTGCCACTAAACCCAACAATACGCCGATAGACAATGACAGCACTACGACAACGCAGCCAGCCAACAACGACAAGCGAGAGCCATGAATGATGCGTGACCACATGTCGCGACCTGCATAGTCTGTGCCTAATAAAAATTGAATCTGGCCGCCATCCTTCCATGCCGGAGGAACTTTGGCAAACTGACGATACTGTTCTGCTGGTTCATGTGGGCTGATAACGTCAGCAAACAGCGCCATAAGAACCACGCCAATCAAAAATATAAGCCCTGCTACTGCTGTTTTGCTGGCGCTGAAATAAAACCAAAATTCACGCCATTGTTGAACCCGTAAAGACTTCGAAACAACGATAGGATTTTTCATGTCTTATTCCTTTGTTGTAAGATTCTTGGGTTAATAAAGCCATAGAGAAGATCCACTATTAAATTGACAGTCATGACGCATACGGCAATAAGTAACAGCCCTCCTTGCACCGCATAATAGTCACGACTAAACACCGAAAAAATAATCCATTTGCCGATACCTGGCCAGCCAAAAATAGTCTCTGTTAATATGGCGCCGGCTAATAATAAGGCAACCTGCAGACCAATAACTGTAACAACCGTAATCAAGGCATTACGCAGTGCATGAATAGCTATTACCCGAAACGGCGATAAGCCTTTTGCACGAGCGGTACGTACGTAATCTTCACTTAGCACTTCAAGCATGGCAGAGCGAGTTTGACGCGCAATAACGGCTAATGGTATGGTACCTAGCACGATAGAAGGCAGAATCAAATGATGTAACGCTGACCAAAACGACCCTTGCTCGTCGCTTAGCAGAGTGTCAATTAACATAAAGCCCGTCACATGATCAACCTCAAAGAAAAATGACAAACGTCCCGATACAGGTGTCCAGCCCAAGGTGTTGGAAAACAAGATGATTAGCAATAAGCCCCACCAGAATATAGGCATCGAATAGCCAGTTAAAGACAAGCCCATAATGCCTTGGTCAACCCAAGTTCCACGTTTTGTAGCTGCAATAATGCCCGCTGGTATGCCTATGATTAGCGCAAAAATAATGGCGCAAGTTGCAAGCTCAACGGTAGCCGGAAACAACTCGAAGAATTCCTCAATCACCGGTCTGTTGGTAATTATAGAGACGCCTAAATCACCTTGAAGTATGTCGCCTAAATAGGAAAAATATTGTTGCCACAGTGGTTTATCGAAACCCAATTGAGCCAATATTTCAGCGTGTTTTTCTGGGCTAACACCACGTTCTCCAGCCAATACTTCTACTGGGTCGCCCGGCAACACCCTTATAAACCCAAAGGCCACTAGGGTGACACCAAAAAACACTGGCACCAGTAACATTAATCGGTTAATTAGAAAGGGAAGCATTAGGATCTTATATCAAGAAAATGGATTATTAGATCCAATAGCACTCAGTCAAAAAATGGTGACAGCTATTGGGTCTAGCAACTCATTAAAAATGTTGGCGCAGACTCTTGTCAGTCTGCGCCAAATATTATCTATTTCAGGTCAACTCCGTCGTAGAAAATATGACTTCCAAGTGGGTGTACTTTGAAGCCTATTACTTCCTTACGAACAGGTTTGAACACAATAGAGTGAGCAATGGTTACCCATGGCGCCTCTTCTTTGAAGATCACCTGAGCCATCTCGTACAACTCGGTACGTTCAGCTTGGTCAGTTTTTTGTTTTGCCTGACGCAAGAGGTAATCAAACGGCTTATTACACCAGCGAGCGCGGTTACCACCAGACGCTGCAGCTTCACAACCTAACAACACAAACATGAAGTTATCAGGATCACCGTTATCACCAGTCCAACCTAGCAACATAGTGTCGTGTTCACCGTCTCTAGAGCGTTTAAGATATTCACCCCACTCAAAAGTAACGATTTCTGCCTCAACACCTACTTTAGCCCAGTCTGCCTGAATCAGTTCAGCCATCCGACGAGCATTTGGATTGTAAGGGCGCTGCACCGGCATAGCCCAGATGTTAGTCTTCAGTCCACTCACGCCTGCTAAATCAAGCATAGCTTTAGCCTTAGCTGGATCGTATGGATAGTCAACAACATCATCGTTGTAAGACCACATGGTTGGTGGAATTGGGTTTTTCGCTATCGAACCCGCACCTTCAAATACCACATCCAATATAGCCTGCTTATCAATGGCCATACTCAATGCTTGACGAACTATTTTTTGATCAAATGGTGGTTTTTCAGTATTGAAAGCCAAATAGCCCACGTTTAAACCTTCCTGACGCATCAAATTGATGTCTGGATCACTTTCCATAGCGGCAAGATCAGCCGGATTAGGGTAAGGCATGACATGACATTCGCCCGCTTTCAGTTTCTGATAACGAACGCTGTTATCAGTAGTGATTGCAAACACGAGTTTGTCGATATTGGAGCGACCGTCCCAGTAATCATCGTGTGCTATGTAACGAATCATAGAGTCTTTCTTGTAAGACTTTAAGACGAATGGTCCAGTACCAACTGGCTTATGATCGATGTCAGCTTTACGGTCAGCTGCAGCCAAATTGTCTCCGTATTCAGCGGACAACACCGAGGCAAAGTCCATGGCCAAATTAGACACAAAAGGTGATTCAGGCTTAGTAAGTGTAAACTTCACTGTGTAGTCATCAATCTTATCGATTGACTTAAGCAGTGAACCCATATCCATCCAGCCGAAATATAAGTACTCACCGCCTACATCATGGTAAGGATGGTCTTCCTTCCACATTCTGTTATAGGTGAACAAAATATCATCAGCATTAAAGTCACGTGTGGGGGTAAAGTACTCAGTGGTATGGAACTTAACGCCTTTACGCAAGTTAAATGTATACTCCAATCCGTCTGCAGAAGCAGACCAAGATTCAGCCAAACCTGGAATCACCTTGGTGGTGCCTGTTTCAAACTGCACCAGACGGTTGTATATTGTTTGTGAAGAGGCGTCAAACGTGGTGCCTGCCGAATACAGCGCAGGGTTAAATCCCTCTGGGCTTCCTTCAGAACAGAACACCAGGGTCTTGGCTTGAGCCACTCCTGATAATGCCAAGCCTAATCCTAGGCTGGCTATAAGTAACGTTTTTTTCATTACATCTCCTTCTTGTTAAACACTAATAAGTTTAGATAAGCAATGAGTTACAAAGCTATCTAAACACCTTTACGCCCAGCACGAGTGTTGGGAATTTCTTTTGTACCTTGTTTGTCACCAAATATATCCATTGTGCAAACATGCAATATTGTTGTTGGATTGTCAGTATGGTTCCATACGGAATGCTCACGCATTGAGTCAAAATGAATTGAGTCTCCAGCTTCAAGGATGTTCTCTTCCTCCTCTATGTAGACCGTGATTGCACCCTCTAAAATAAAAAAAAACTCTTCGCCTTCATGTTTAATTGACTCTAGCCTATGTCCAGGCATTTCATGCATAATGACACTATTAAGAACGCTCCTTGGAAAAGACGCAGATAAGCGCTCATACTGAAGACCTTTGTGACTCAAAGTGTAAACGGCACGATCCTTGTTGCGAGTAAAGCTCGATTTACCCTCTGGCTGGCTGAGAAAAGTTGAAATATCCGTGTTTAGAACCTTTGCAATTGAGGAAAGTGAAGACAGTGAAGGTGCAGTTAACCCTCGCTCCACTTGGGAAATAAAACCGATAGATAAGCCTGCTACCTCAGCAACTTCTTTCATTGATAGTTTTAATTCCTTACGATGTTCACGCAACTTGTTACCAATAAGGGAGTCGGCGTCTTCTTTACTATTATTTTGACTTGAATGCTGCACGAAAGTTTTCTAGATAAATTTTAGTATATGTAAAACAGAATAGCACAGTCTGGCGTATTTTGTCAATTTTTTACTTATACTAAAATTATTTTTTACATATCCTAAACTTACTGATGATATCTTCAAAGCATTTGATTCGCCTTTGAACACATGTTCAACTATTTGATGAACTGCATTTGATTAGCCTGTTTAGTCAAGCCTTTCTTTTATTGGCACAACAGAGCAGTACTTTATGCTGGCTTGTTCAGCTTCAATAATAACAAGAGAATCAGCCGCTTGATTTAATAAATTCATATCCGTTGAACGATTCTCTAGGATAGTGTCAACACACTCACGAATCTCAAATTCATAGCCCATGCCGTCTGGCAATTCTACGTTTTTTGGCTCATCGCCTGCAACAAATAACATTAATGTTTCTTCATCTGCCAGTACATAATTTAACGTGGCATTTTCAAAGTTAGCCGTATACGACATTGAAAAACCATACCCTTCTTGGAGATCCCAAGTGCCTTCTGCGTGCACGATTGCTCTTTGCGCTTGGTTGTAAATATATTGTGTTGATACATAATCAATTCCACCGCTTGGGCCTAAATGGCCTTGGCTAAAAACAGCTTGTGGCATGCCGAAACAAAAATTTATAAAATCGGTGTCGTGAATATGCAAATCAAGCAACGCGCCACCACACTGCTCGCTATTCGAGTAAAAATCACCTGGTGGGTGTGATGTGTGACGCCTACAATTGAGTGACAAACAAGCACCAAATCGATTATCGTCAATCGCTTTTTTTAACCATAGCCAAGCTGGCCAGTAGCGTAAGCACATGGCCGACATAACGACTTTTGTTGAGCATTTCGCCAACTCAACAATGCGTCTTGCCTGTTCAGCGGATCTGGCTAAAGGTTTCTCAATAAGCACATGCTTTTCTTGGATCAAGGCCGCCTCAACAAAAGAAAAATGTAAATGAGTTCCTACACAGATATCCACGAGCTCCACCTTTGGGTCGCTGACTAAACCCATGCCATCTGAGTATTTTTTTACATTGAGTGCTTTAACACTGCCAGCTGCCTGACCTTCAATATTTCCTTTTACCTGCAAGCTGCCATCAAGTAAGTCTGGGTTGGTGTCAGCAATAGCCACCACTTCGACCTCACTCATTTGTGCATAAATATCAAGATGAGTTGTGCCCATCATACCCAGACCAATCACACCTACTTTTAATTTCCTAGCCATCTTATGTTTTAATTATCGGTGTTGAAACCAAACAATTGGTCCATTGCTTTTGATGTGCGTTGCAATAAACTCTCGTCCCACGGCAACATTTCCGCAATAATGGTTTCTTTGTAATTTATCTTTTTAAGCGCTTTAATCGTGGCCGCCCAAGGCACTTCTCCCGACCCAAGGTCACAAAAGGTGTACCCACCTGTCCAACCAAAATTTTCTCGATAGTCTTTAATGTGAATTCTCTTAATTCGATAATCCAACAACTCAATCCAGTGTGGCGGGTATTGCTGATATCCCAGTAAATTCCCCACATCAAGATAGATACCTAAGCTCTGTGAATCAAAAGAATCAATAAAATCACGAAACTCTAAAGGCGAATAAAAAAGCCCATTCCAGACATTCTCAAGACATAGATCAACACCGCAATCCTCAGCAACAGGTAATAATTGTTCTATTGCATCTCTAGCTCTTTTTATAGCCTCGTCATAACGCACAATATCACTTGAGATTGGGCTTTTCACAACACCCGGCACAAAAAGTAACGCTTTACAACCCAAATGACTTGCAACTCGAAGTGCATCTTTATGCAAATCGATTGAACGTTGACGCACTTTAGCATCATTGCTTGTCGGATTAGTACCCCAACTCATGCCACTGGCAAGCGTGTCTACAATCAAATCCGAGTCGTTAATTTTCGTGCGAATTTGTTTACAAGTCTCAGCTGAAGTCGAAGTTGTTAGTACGCCCTCAGTAGAGATTGCCAATTCAAGCGCGTCAAAACCGGCTGATTTTGCTTGGTATATTGCCGAGTCGATCGAATGAGTTCCGTCCAGACCACCTTCTAACGCCCAGTAACTAATACCTTTAATCATGTTTTTTTCCTAAATAGCACTTATCGAGCTCTGACCAAGTTGTCGCCATACTGATCATCTGTCCAGATTCTCTGCTTTCATCAATTTTCATTGCCGTAAGCCCAGCCTCAATAGCATCTTTAGCGCCAACCGGTAGAGAATTTATTTCACCCCTCAGGTGCCCAATAATATCCAAACACATGGCTTTATCCGCACCATAATGAAAGCCAAATTCTTTTTTGTGCGCTTCGGTGTCATTAAAATTATGTTTTTCTAAGCAGGCGCCCGTACGTGCATCAGTTATACAAAGATCGCCGCGAAGAAAATCCCCTTCTGCCATGCCGCGGGAGCCGATGATGCAAAATCGTCGATGCTCATCAGGCACATTAATACTGGTATGAAAACTAAAACTAACCCCACTGGGATATTCAAGCAGTGCGTTTTGATGATCAACTATGTCACCATCAGAGTCAAATGGATCATTGACAAAGTTCCAAAAAGATTCTTTAGATTGATAAACATCATCATGCTTACCAGACTCAGGGGCCTCTTGAGGGATAAAATTATGACGCCCACCAAAACTGGCCAACTTGCTGGGCCGCTCACCAACAATGCTGTTGTATAAGTCCAAGTCGTGGCAACATTTTTCCAGCATAAAGCCGCCAGAATATTGCTTTAGTCGACGCCAATCACGCATAAAAAAAGAGCCATGGTAGGGGGCAATGTGCTCGTTTGCTTCGATAGATGTAATCCTTCCCAACAATCCACCGTCAATAGCTCGACGTAAATATTGCATATGTTGCGAGTAGCGCAACACCAAACCTACCATTAATTGACTTTCACCATATTTTTTTATCAGTTTAGCGAGAGCAAAACTATCGTTTTTTGTTGTTACAATTGGCTTTTCTGAAAAAACCTTTAGACCCGCCTCAAGTCCTGTTTTTATATGTTCTAAATGAAGATGATTAGGAGACGCCACCCAAAGTAAATCAAGTTTGCATTCGTCAATCATCTTTTCAAGATTTTTGTATTTAGTTAACTCACTTGAGCAATCCTTTAGTAGTAAAAGTCCGCATGGATCAGGATCAACATAGCCAACAAGCTCTATCTCTGGCATCTCTTCCTTCATCATCTTTAGGACGTTTCCAGCTCTCAAACCTAATCCAACAATAGCTATTCTCATCAATATTCCCCTTCTAAACTATCCTTCTAATTTTCGATAAAGCGCTTGGCCATTTGATTTAAAAGCGTGACATTTTGATGGGTTTAGCTCTAAGTTTATTATCTGTCCTGGTTTCACATCTACATCACTAGGCAATACGGCGCAAAAATCACTATTCCCTTGTACAGAGCCATACAGTATTACTGTTGCACCAAGGTGTTCAACGACTTCAACATTCATTGGCAAACCTTTTTTGTCTGAAGTAACTTCTAGGTCTTCAGGCCTTATACCAATCTCAATTACGTCACCTGATTTTGTTTCGTCTACTTCAACTGATAAAGTCACGCTATTAAATTCAGTTACACTAGCAGTTATTTTTTTATTCTTAACTACGACGTTGTTTGTTGTTAAAAAATTCATTCTTGGTTGCCCAATAAATCCAGCCACAAATTTTGTCATAGGGTGGTGGTAGAGTTCCATTGGTGAGCCAACTTGTTCAATAACTCCATCATGCAAAACCACTATCTTGTCAGCCATAGTCATCGCTTCAATCTGGTCATGGGTGACATAGATCATTGTTGTCTTTAAGTTTTGATGTAACTTAGCCAGCTCAACCCTCATGTCAGCTCGAAGCGCTGCATCTAAGTTTGATAAAGGTTCATCAAATAAAAAAACTTTAGGTTCTCTTACGATCGATCTACCAATTGCAACCCTTTGGCGTTGTCCGCCAGAAAGTTGCCCTGGCTTAAAATCCAAACGATCTCTTAACCGTAAAATATCAGCGGCTTTAAAAACTTTCTCCTCTAATTCTTTTCCTTTAATCTTCGCCACCCTTAATGGAAAAGCAATATTTTCAAAAACAGACAAATGTGGATACAGTGCATAGGACTGAAAAACCATTGAAATTCCTCTTTCTACAGGTGGCGCATTAGAGACATTTTTATCATCAATAATTACCTGACCTCTTGTAGCCTCTTCAAGCCCAGAAATAATCCTTAATAAGGTTGTTTTTCCACACCCTGAAGGTCCCACAAAGACAACAAACTCTTTGTCATTTATTTCAAGATTAATATCAAATAAAACCTCTGTTTCACCAAAACTTTTATAGATATTTTCAAGTTTTACTGTAGCCATAATTTCTTCCTTAATGAAAGCATATAATCTGTATGCATTAAATAGTATTAATCTTTGATTAAAGCAAACTTTAAAAAAAGCTCATAAAACCTTCTTTCAGAGTTAGCCTTAAAAAATTCAGGGGCAACATTAAGCCGCCCCTGAAATAGTCAATTAATTGACTTAGTTACCTTCTGCTAGAATTTCAGCAGCTTCTGCAACTAGATCAGCAGCAGAACCTTCACCCATAAGCATGCCTTGAATGGCACCGTTAATACCAGCTTGCAATGCTTTAAAGTCCTCAAACATTGGCTCTGGACCACCACTACCGATTGACGCAACGAATGTCTGCCAGTAGTCAGTAGAATAGTAAACATCGTCCATCACTTTTTCATACTGCATGATTGGCGTTAAACCCCAGCTCATATCTAGGTCATATTGTGCATCACCAGATGAAAGAGCAGCGGCTAATTCCATTGCTAGAGCTTCATTAGCAGAACCTTTAAATACTGCTATTGAGTCTGTGATCAATAGTGTACCACTCTCACCACTTGGACCAGCAGGAATAGGCACAACGATTTCAGCAATATTTGCATTGTGTTGACCTGCGCCCCATGGGCCATTGATGTACATTCCAATCTGACCATCATTGTACAACTGAGTCAATTGAGAACGCTCATATGCCATAGGCCCTTCCTGTGCAACCGTAGCTAACTTACCATAAAACTCTAGTGTTTCAATAGTCTCAGGACTGTTAAAAGTTATCTCACCAGTAGCCGCATCATTTACAGAGCCACCATTACTGTATAAGTAATTTAGGAATTGGTGCATAGTGTTATCAAAGTCCTTTCCAGTTATGCCAATACCTGCAGCTGAGGTATTATCATTAATAGCCTTAGCCATATTGTACATTCCTGTCCAAGTTTTAGGTGCAACACAAGCTAAACCAGCCTCTTCAACTAAACCACAGTTGATGAATAGTGCTTTAGTAGAAAAAGCGTGGGGGAAGCCCCAAAATTCTCCACTATCAGTTACAGTATTAAGAATACCTGGCTGATACATTGCCTGTTGATCTTCTGAAATGGTTATTGGAACAATCAGGCCATTACGAGCTAATTGCTTCAGCGTACGTGAACCCATATAAGACAAACCTGGTGGGTCACCAGCAGCAGCTAGTGTCATTGATTTGTCTTGGCATGTTCCCCAAGGAAGCGCTTCAGCATTAACAGTAACGCCAGGGTTCTTCGCCTCAAAAGCAGAAATTACTACTTGATCGGCCGCACGGATTTCACCACCACACATTATCATATGAACTTCTTCAGCCTGAACTGGCGCCATAAAACTTGCACCAATAAATGCTAGGAAGAGTCCTTTTTTTATATTTTTCATTTACTTCTCCTTTCTGTTTATATTAAATTACTAGAATTTAAAACAACTCTAGTAACACTTTATGTGAGTATTTAAATCCTCACTCCTTAACTGCCCCTGAAGTTAAACCTGCTATGAGATGTTTCTGCATAAACAGGAAAATTAACAACACGGGCAGAATTCCTACAAGACTCGCTGCCATCATCTCATTCCATAATACTGACTGGTACCCAATAAACTCAAATATTCCAGCTGGAAGTGGCATGTAATCTCTATTTTGATTAAATGTAAGTGCAAATAAAAATTGCTGTGCATAAGCACCAATAAATATTGCAACACCAACTACCACTATGCCTGGAACTGCAAGTGGCAGAATTACTTTTCGTAATGTATAAAGTCGAGATGCGCCATCAACAAAAGCTGCCTCCTCTAACTCATAAGGGATTTTTTCTAAAAAAGATTTGAGTAGCCATATTCCAGTAGGTATAAGAAACGCCACTCCTGGAATGATCATTGCCCAATAAGTATTTAATAAGCCATAAGACCGTAATAATTTATACAAAGGTATCAGCAATACTGCGCCAGAAAACATATTTACTGCAAGAAAAAGAGTAAGACTGAGTGATTTACCACGAAAGTTAAAACGTGCATAAGCATAAGCAGCAGGTATCACAAAACACAACGAAATACCAGTAACAGCAGTCGCTAAGAATACGCTATTAAATATATAGCGCGGCAATTGTGGGACCGTTACCCACATATCTCTATAAGCCTGAAAACTCATTTTGTCTGACCAGAATCGACTCATAAAGTCCATAAAACTCAGTGTCTCGCCTACTTCCAGTGGAGGACGACTAAACAGGTGTGTTATTGGCCTAAGGGACGCAACAAACATCTCAACAAAAGGAAGTAGCATAAATAATAAGAATAGTGCTATAGAAACATAAATTCCTATCTTATGTAAGCGTGAATATTTATCCATCATTTTTGTACTCTAGAATAGCTATATTTTTTGCTAATTCTTCCTAATACGCTTAAATAAATTACTGAAAATACACCTAATATTAAAACAACAAGCACTGCTCTGGTTGCGCCCGCACCAAATTTATAGCTAAAAATGGCTGTTTTAAAGGTATCAATAATTAATGTAGTGGTAGCGCCACGCGGTCCACCCTCAGTCAAAATCCAAATAATTTCAAAAGAATTAAATGTCCAAATTGCCGACAATAATGCCATAGAAACAATAGTAGGCATAATTTGTGGCAAAGTAATCCTTCTAAAACGATACCAACGTGAAGCACCATCAACATAAGCAGCTTCATATAGATCTTTTGGAACCCCTTGCATTGCTGCTAAAAAGAATAAAGTAACCATTGGCGTTCCGATCCAAACATCGGTCACTACTGCTGAATAAAATGCACTCTGTCTATAGGCTAAAAAACTAAACGGCCCATCCGTTATACCAGCCATTTCTGCAAAGTTTGAGAGTATGCCAAAATGTCCGTTATACATCCATAACCAACCAAAACAACCAATTGCTATCGGTACAATCCATGGCGGCATCACTAATGCTCTAATGACGCCACGAGCCCTAATGTTGCTTGCTAATAAAGCTGCTCCAATCAAACCCAATATCATTTTCAAACCAACAGAAAGAAACATCCAATAAAAAGTTCGAGTAACAATTTCAGGAAATTTACGCCCACCAAGTAGTTTTTCATAGTTTTCCCAACCAATATAATCTGCACCACTCATCAATGTACCTAAATTCGAATTTGTAAATGAAAGTCTAAATGTTTCATACAAAGGCCAAACAACTATCCAAAACATAACTAGAGCAGCAGGTGTAATCAAAGCCCAGGCAAAAAGCGTGGTAGTTTGAGATTTTGTTTTGGGTTTAAACTTTTGAATAAACTGCTTCACTAGCTAAACCCTCCTTATTAATACTATCTTCATCAGAAATATTTTGAAAATTTTCAGATCTATAATACTCCCAGCCTATTTGCTCAAATAAATCTCTAAAACTGTTATAAGCTAAAATGTTTAATTCACTGCCTTTTCTTTTGTTACTTGCAGAAGTCCAAGCGCTCTCAGATAAGCCAATAATTCTAGGGCATAGCATGGCTTCCATATGCTTATCTGCGTTTATCATTTCACTCCAGAGTTGGCCTTGTATGCCGAGGATGTTGTCTTCAAGCTCTGACTCATTTTCTGGCACGATTTGCCAATCCACCGTGTCGTTTAAAGTGACTATCCCCGCCCAGTTGGCGCCCCTGTCTAAAGATGAACTACTCTGAGCCATATCAAAATACAAATGCTCAGCCGGGCACAAAACAACTTTGGCTCCTTTTCTGGCCAACTCGTGTCCAGAGGCTAAATCCTGCCAAGCAAATAGCAACTTATCTGTTTTACTTTCGGAATGTGTGCCTAGCTCGGCCTCCTGCCAGGCGGCTGTTTTTTTATTGTTAAATAAAACATTCTGCGACAATTCGTTAATAAACCAAGCAAGAATGTCATTGTTGTTTTCTAGTTTGTGCTGCAACTTTAACTTATCAATCAAGGGAGAAGCCAACCAGCTGTCCTCCGGCACCTCGTCGCCACCCAAATGGATATACTCACCAGGAAATAACTTGCAAGCCTCTTTTATTAAGGGCTGAATCAGTGCCCAAGTCTCTGGTGATGCGGGGTTAAGGGTGTTGTTACTGTAACCTTGTACCGAAATTTCGTTACTTTTATCATTCGGATCTCTTAGTTTTGAGTTAAAGCGAAGTAGTGACAAGCAGTGTCCTGGTAGTTCAATCTCAGGCATAACGTCTATATAGTTATTCTGCGCAAAGCTAACAACAGATCTTATATCATTTGCATCATAGCAACCGCCAGTGGGTTTTGCACCCGAACCAAAAAGTGGTGGGATCAACTGACCATCACCTCTCAGTGAGGTTGTCTCAGCTAATTCTGGGTTGCAATCAAACTTAAAACGAAAAGCTTCATCATCCGAGCCATGCCAATGGAATTTATTGAGCTTAAATAAAGCCATTAAATCTAACAATCGATGCAAACTACCAACAGAATAAAAGTGTCTAGCACAATCTAAGTGCTGGCCTCGCCATTCAAACCTTGGCTCATCATTGATTACTCCGCAAGGAATTAATTTATGATACATTTGATCCAACTGTAACAAAGTAACTAGCCCATAAAAAACCCCACTTTCATCGCCTGCTTCTAATTCGATTGCATCGCTGGTGATGATCAGTTGATAAGAAGAAGGGGTTGTTTTCTTGCGTTTTTTAATAAAAAGCTTTGTACTAAAAGCCATAGAATCTCTTATTGGATGCTTTCTAAGCAAATCAAAATTGAGTCTTTGACTGAGTTTATAAGCATTTTGATAGGCTTTATTAACAACTTCATTGTCTTTCCATTGAGTGCATAAAGGGTGTTTAATGGTACAAACGCTATTGCTTGGTTTCCAATACTTGGGGTGTGGCACCAATCTAAGAGACTGCAGGAGAGTTTTATTTTGATTAAGCTCTTCAACTGGTGCCGGCGGGGTGGAGAACTGCTGAAATCTTAAATCTTCTGTATGAACATCGACAATACTGGTATTAGCTAATTTAATGAACACGCCTTGAGGCCCCCAAGAGAGATTGAGTGGCTTATGAAGAGCGTCAACATAACTCAACTGAAATGACCAAGTGTCATTCATATCTAACAACTGATCTTTTAATGGTTTTAATTCAGCATAACCACCCATGGTCGATTCAATACAACAATTTGAAACTGACATAATAGGAGCGAGCATATTAAAGCAAAGCATAAAATTACGAATGGGCATGTCGCCATTATTAGTGAAGCTACAATTAAACACGCCATCCGAATCAACAGTATTTGTCATTATTAATTCGCTTGAGATCATACTTTGAGCTCTCGAATTATTTTTTGCGTTGTAGAATATAATCCTTGCATAAATATAAATTAATTGCTTTTCCTTGACTTTACGGTCTTATCGAGTACTTCAACCTTTTTCGATAATTGGTTCTAGAATGGTATTATATAATAGCAGTTTACAGAAAAGTAAGTAAGTTTCAAAAAAATAATTTTTTTTACTATTTAATTAAATATATAGATGCTAAATTTATGAAAAATAATTAAATTAAATACTTAGTTGGTATTGATTCTGGGGTCATTAAATGCAAGGCATGTGTTGCAAATATCAATGGTGAAATTATTGGTAAGGGTCTTGCAAGGCCTGCTAATATCGACGTTATCTGCAATTAACACATCCTTGTTGCTTATAAGTTGGCGTTTAAAGAGGCAGGTATTGTAACCAGCGAAATATACAACAGTGCTGCAGTATTAGGGATAGCAGGCCTAGAAATACCAAAAGCTAAAATTATCATTAGCGAATGGCAACACCCTTTTAGCGAAATGACCTTTACTAGTGATATACACATAGCTTGTCTGGGCGCACATCAAGGAAAAATGGTGCAATATTAGAAATTGGAATTGGGATAGCATCTTGTGAAATCAACAACTATTCGTTTACAGTAAAAGGCGGTTGGGGCTTTCCACTAGCGGATCTTGGTAGTGGGCCATGGCTTGGATTGAGCTGCTTTCAAGAGACTTTAAATGTCATAGATGGGATTATTTTTCATAGCCCATTGACGCAGTCGATATTATTAGAATATAATGATGCCAATGAAATACCAATTATGGCAAAAGGTTTTACTTCTACCCAATACGCAAAATATGCAAAAAACGTGATTGAACATTACAAACAATCTGATCGACTCGCTTCTGTCTTAATAAATGCAATGACCTTTCATATAGAGAGTTCTCTGCAAATGATTTTTCAAAAAAAACCTGAGCGTGTCTCTTTGGTCTGTGGTTTAGCTCAATTTGTTGAGCCTCTTCTATGCAAAAAAACACAAGTTAAGTTAAGTAAGCCGTTTGGCAGTGCTGCCTCTGGTGCACTTCTGCTTGCAAATATTCAACTACAATAATTCAATGGTAGACTCAGATACACTAATTAATTTTTTGCGACCTTCGGGTGATAAACCTGGAGCTCTCTACAAACAATTGTCTCGTTCCCTTAATGATGCTATCCAACAAGGTATGCTCTTGCCGGGAGACTCCTTGCTACCAGAGCGTGAACTTGCCTCCCAACTTAACATGTCAAGAATTACTGTTCGTAAAGCCATTGCTCAGCTAGTTGATATTGGCATGTTGCATAAACAACATGGTGCGGGCACGGTTGTTACCGATAGAGTCGACCTTGTTCTACATAAAAACCTATCATCTCTTAACAGCTTTACTGCTGATATGAAAAAACGTGGACTAGAATCTCATTCAAGAATTGTATTACGTGAAGAGAGTAAAGCAACCCCAAAAGAGGCTCTCATATTAAATTTAGATGAGAATGAATTTATTCATCGCCTTAATCGTATCAGAATTTTAGTTAACGAACCACTTGCATATGAAATAGCTGCTGTCCCAGCCTCCATTATCTCTATTGAGACAGCACTGGACAATTCACTTTACGAGTCTTTGCGAGCGAAAAATATGAACCCCGTGACTGCAAAGCAAAATATTCATGCCATTAACGCCAGTGAAGAAATTGCAGAAAAATTGGAAATTGCACCTGGTAGTGCAGTGTTGTACGTTGAAAGACGAGGCCAAGCCGCTTGTGGCAGGATGGTTGAATACACCCAATCCTATTACCGTGGTGACCGCTATGATTATGTTGTGGAACTCGGATGAAACAAGCGATAGTTGGGCCGAGAATATATTCTGGTGAAGCTTTTTTTGACAAGCACGCCCTGTTATTTGAAGCTGAAACAATTGTTGGCATTGTTGCAAAAAACAATATCCCAAATGAATTCATCGTAAAGGATGTAGGCGATGGGGTATTGGCGCCTGGTTTTATTGACCTCCAAGTGAATGGTGGTGGTGGGGTGTTATTTAATAATTCGCCCACAAAGGAAAGTTTGCAATTGATGACGAATGCACATCAATTTTTTGGCACAACAAGTATTATGCCCACTGTTATTAGCGACTCCATAGAGAATCTTAAGGCCTGCACTAATGCCGTTAACAAGGCAATAAAAGACAATCCTGCTATTGTTGGTTTGCATATTGAAGGGCCATTTTTTAGCCATAAATACCGCGGCACTCATAATGAAAATTTTATAAGTGAATGGAACCCTAACTATATTGAATTAATCCAAAACTTAAAAGATTTACAAGTTATTCTAACGATAGCACCAGAGTGTGTACCCCTGGAGCAGATAAAGCTTTTATCCACTATGGGGGTCAAAATTCAAGCGGGCCATACAGATGCAGATTTTGAAAGAATCAGCGAGGCAATCAACTGCGGATTGAGCGGTTTCACTCACATCTACAATGCAATGAGTCAAATCTCACCTAGAGAGCCCGGAGTGGTCGGCGCCTCTCTTCACTTTGATGAGGCAATTGCAAGCATTATTGTGGATTGTCATCACGTTCACCCCGCTCTCGTTCAGCTTGCCTTTAAGCAAAAACCAAAAGGAAAATTATTATTTGTTTCGGACGCCATGGCAACTATCCATAGCGATGATTCTTTTGAACTCTATGGCGAAGTTCTTAATGACACAAATGGCAAAATTGTCAACGCTGCTGGCAAGCTCGCTGGCTCCTCAATTACTCAAATTGATGCGGTTAAAAATGCGGTTAACGTATGCAACATTCCACTAGATGAGGCGTTATCAATGGCTTCACGATACCCTGCTGAATATCTTGGTATTGATGATCACCTTGGCACACTCAAAGCAGGCCACCGAGTAGACATTGTACATTTTGACTCGAACTTTAATGTGCTCAATGTTTGGGGCTCAGGAAAACAAGTCAAAAATGAGGAAAAATGAGGATTGTCATCCTGCCAACAGAATTAGAAGTTAGTCGTTTTGCTGCTGACATTATTTCTGATGTCATTAAAAAAAAATCAAGATCCGTCTTAGGGTTTGCAACTGGTAGTTCACCGCTTGCCACTTATGAAATTCTTATCGAAAAATACAGAAAGGGTGAACTAAGCTTTAAACACGTCAGTACTTTTAATCTTGATGAATATGTTGGCTTAAAGCATAATCACTCACAGAGTTATCGATATTTTATGAATGAGCATTTATTTCAACATATTGATATTGATATTCAAAATATCAATTTTCCCGAATGCATAAACAATGATTTTAAAGAGTGCTCTGCTAACTATGAATCTCTAATAACAAAACAGGGTGGCATTGATCTTCAATTGTTAGGACTTGGTAATAACGGCCATATTGGATTTAACGAACCAACCTCCAGTTTAAGCTCAAAAACACGCATTAAAACACTAACCAAAAAAACTATCGAAAGCAATTCGCGCTTCTTTGATCCGTCAGAATTTCAACCTTCACTCGCCATTACAATGGGGATCGGAACCATTCTGCAGTCTAAGAAAATTCTACTCATTGTTACCGGTGATAACAAGAAAAAAGCCGTGGTGGATATGATTGAAGGGCCGATTTCAGCTTTTTGTCCAGCCAGTGCACTGCAATTGCATAATAATACTGTGGTCGTTGTTGACGAAGCGGCGGCTGCCAATCTCCAACTCTCTGAATACTATGTGCATTCAGAATCAATGCATCTAAATTCAACTTCAGATCGAATAGCTCCTAAAATCAACGCAAATTAACAACTATATTCTCTTTGCATCGCTTTAACAAATCCAAGAAATATGAAGATAATTTTTGGTGATGTGGGGAAATATCAGAGCCTCATGATAGCTGAATCTAGTACTGTTTAGCAGTGCGAAGCCTGCCTTTAGGTGTAAGTTTTGTAAAATCGTCGTTAGCACTCCTCATAACTCAGCTTTACGTTTAAAATGTGGTCTTCATGAGAACTAGTCAATAGAATTGCAAAAATAGTATGAATAATCGAATTCACAACACCAATATCCAAAGCGAAGCGGTGATTGCTTCACCCAATGCATTGAGTGAACAACTGCCAATCAGCACTCAAGGCAGGGCCAATATTCTTGCAAGTCGCGCAACTGTCAACAGCATTCTTTCAGGCGAGGACAAGCGCTTAATGGTGATTATCGGGCCCTGCTCAATTCATGATCTTGATGCCGCGAAAGAATATGCCAATAAATTACAAGTACTTCAGGAAGAAGTGAAGGATTCTCTTTATTTGGTAATGCGTGTTTATTTTGAAAAACCAAGAACAACAATTGGCTGGAAAGGTTTGATCAGTGATCCTGATATGGATAATTCGCTTGATGTTGACAAGGGCTTATATCAAAGTCGGGAGTTCCTCACTTGGCTGGCCGATCTTGGTATACCAGCAGCAACTGAAGCGCTCAACCCTATTACACCTCAATACTTGGCAGATTTAGTCTCGTGGTGCGCGATTGGTGCAAGAACAACCGAATCTCAAACTCACAGAGAAATGTCTAGTGGCTTATCTATGGCCGTTGGCTTTAAAAACGGCACGGATGGTAATCTTAACATGGCAATTAACGCGATTAAAGCATGCTCATCACCACAGAGTTTTTTAGGCATTAATGATGAAGGTCAAATCTCAACATTTAGAGCAAAGGGCAATAAAGCTTCACACATTGTTCTAAGAGGCGGCAAAACGCCAAACTACAGCAAGGAAGACGTTGCAAATTGCGCCGATATGCTAAAAAACAACAGCTTACCTGAACGCATCATGGTAGATTGTTCACACGGCAATTCTAGTAAAGACTACCGTCTTCAAGGGCAAGTGGTTAGCGATGTTGGACAACAAATTGCTGATGGTAGTACATCGCTTTTCGGCATTATGATTGAAAGCAATCTTTTTGCTGGCAACCAATCCATTCCAGACGATTTAAGCCAAATGCAATACGGCGTATCAGTGACTGACGGCTGTATTGACTGGGCGGAGACCGAAAACGTCCTCAGAAAATTAAGAGAGCAAATTTCAAGTAGCTAGATAGCTATTGGTCAGATCTTCTGGAAATCGTAAACTGAGCCGAGCCGCATGATTTGTGTAAGTTCGTCAAGTGCCGTGCAACCTTCTTCATAAAACTGTGGATCTACCATGTCGCTAATTGTCAACTGATCGCGATAATGCGCCCCGATCCAGGTTGTTAAATCTGAGTATAGTGAATCGTCAAGCACGACACGCGCTGAGACTGCATCGATTTCTTGTTGCGATAACAACACACGCAAACGAAGGCACGCTGGGCCGCCGCCGTTTCTCATGCTTTGTTTGACATCGAAAAAATGCACACCTTTAATTGGGCTCTCACCCTCAACAATTTTGTCAATTGCAGCTTTGACTCTAGAATTATCAGCGCACTCTTGAGGGGCAATAATAAACATGCCGCTTTCAGCGTCGCCAATTATTTGAGAATTAAACATATAACTGGAAACCACATCCTCAATTGGCAGGTCTTCATTGCTCACTTCATGAATATAAAAATCGCCTGTAAAAGTAGATTTAAGCTTGGCATAAATTGCTTCTTTGTTTAAGAAAGCCATTTCATGACACAGCATGAAATTACCATGGCCGACAGCAATGACATCGTTATGGAACACACCCGCATCGATTGCATCCGGATGTTGTTGCGCAAATACCACTTTATCTAAGCTAAGCGTGTGATTTCGAGCAATAATCGAAGACGCTTCAAAAGTTTGTCTGGCTGGGTAATTGCTTGGCTTAACTGAATTTGGGGAACTTGCATAAGACTCTGCGCCATAAACAAAAAATTCAACACCTGAATTCGAGTGATCGCTGTAAAAACGCGTATGGTTGGCCGCGCCTTCATCGCCATAAATCATGTTTTGAGGCAACGCCTTGTGGTGCGAGAAATAACGCGAATCTGCAAAAATAGCTTGCAGTACATTGCCTGTTGTTTCATGTTCAAGACTACGGTGATACATTGCCACTAAGTTAGCCGGCGTAAAGTGCACCTTAGAATCGGCGGTATCCAAGGATGGTGAGATTGTCGCTGCATTGGCTGTCCACATGCTTGCTGCGGAGCAAGTTTTGGCAAAAATTTGAGGGTAGGATTTTGCCGATTGACTGATGACATCAGCATTAGAGCCTGAGAAACCTAGCTTCCTTAAAGCTGGCAAAAACGGACGCTCCTGCGGCGGTAAAATTGCCTGACCCCAAACGCCAGATTCCAAGCCCATTTGTGCCAACGTTTTGGCTTTTTTCAGCCCTTGCAGGGCAGCTTGTTTAGGGTTGGATGCGGCGGCTTTATTCGCGCCGGAAGCAACATTACCAAAACTGTGTCCGCCATAGTGGTGAGAGAGCCCAACTAGACCATCAAAATTGTATTCAATATAGCTCATCGGTCAACTGTCCTTAGAAAAACCCTGTGGTAATTGCGCTGGCATAACCACGTCATCGACCTCAACAGAAGCGATTGGATAAGCACAATAATCAGGCGCATAAAATGCACTCGGACGATGATTACCACTCGCACCAATACCGCCAAATGGCGCTGCGCCACTGGCTCCCGTTGTTTGTCGATTAAAATTAATGATACCTGCGCGTGAGCGGCGCAAGTAACGCTCATAGAGCTCTCTATCATCCGAAATCACGCCCGCAGATAGGCCGTATTTTGTGTTATTAGCTGTGGCAATAGCAGCGTCAAAATCTTTTACTCGATAAACTTGCAAAAGCGGCGCAAAGACTTCTTCGTCTTCAATATCCTCGACATTGGTCACATCGATAATAGCCGGCGTGACTAAGGCGTCAACACCTCTAAGTTGCATTGGCATTAAACAGGGCTCTGCGCCTCGCTCAACTAAGTCGTCCACTGCTGAGAGGTAATGACTTGCAACACTGCCACTGACCACTGGCCCCATATATGGCTCTTTGGCATCATTCCACAGACCGACCCTTAAGTCTTTCGTCATTTGTACAAGTTTTATCAATAGTGCGTCAGCCTTGTCATCACCATCTGGCAAAATCAGGCGACGGGCACAAGTGCAGCGCTGGCCAGAGGTGATGAAAGCAGACTGAATAATATGGTAACAGGCCGCCTCTAAATCATTAACATTTGAGACAATAAGCGGATTATTACCGCCCATCTCCAAGGCCAAATTAATTTCTGGTCTACCACCAAAATTTCTGTGAAGAAGCTTACCAACTTGAGACGAACCAGTAAAGAAAAGGCCATCAATGTCAGCACTTGCAAGCGCAATACCAACTTCTTTTTCACCCTGTATTAAATTAAGAACACCCTTTGGCAGGCCGGATTTTTCCCAAAGAACCATCATCATTTCACCTATTTTTGGTGTAATTTCACTCGGCTTGAACAGCACTGTATTACCTGCTAATAACGCTGGCACAATGTGACCATTTGGCAAATGGCCAGGGAAATTATAAGGGCCGTAGACAGCGATAACTCCATGAGCTTTGTGACGCAGCACATTATTAAAAGCCTCAGCTTCGTTCAATTGATAGCCGGTGCGTTGTTGATACGCTTTTTCACTCAATGCAATCTTACCAATCATGGCGCCAACCTCAGTGAGGCTGTCCCATAAAGGTTTACCCATTTCTCGACTGATCATCTCTGCCAATTCTTGAGTGCTTTCTTTTAGCAATTCAGCGTATTGACCTACGATTTCGGCCCTTTTTTCATAGCCCAAATCCATCCAAGAATCCAATGCACCTCTTGCCGCTTGAGCGGCCTCAGTGACTTGATCTGGATCGGCTGAGCGACCTTGCCACTCTAATGAGCCGTCTGCAGGATTGATGGAGGAAAATTCACTACCCCTACCCAGAATCCACTGCCCATTTATATAGCATGCATTATTAATCATAGATTTTATTCCACTCTACCAGGTGCTATTGACAGTTGTTCACCAAGTCCAGCACCCAAAATAATTGCCAACGATTCACTAATGATAACATTGTCGTTCTCAATTAGTACGTCTGCTAAACACGCTTTGAAATCAATCAACGACCTCGTTGAAACAAGCATTTTATTTTTGGTCTCGGGTAAATCTTTAAATCCAGAAATTGTCAATGTTTTTGTATTCTTTATGGTGGCAATATTTTCTCTATAGACCTCAACCGTTGGCCCACCATCAAAAATATCAACGTAATCATTGTAGTGAAAGCCTTCTTTTTTCAGCATCCGGAGTGCTGGTGCAGTTGCGCTAAATATCTTGCCTATTGCCTCTCTCGCCTGTGGCTGTAATAAGTCAATATAAATCGGATATTTTGGCATCAAATCTGCAATAAAACTGTTGTTGCCTATGCCCGACATAATATCCGCCTCATCAAAGGCCATACCAAAAAAGTGCACACCCAAATGATCCCAAACGGGCGAGCGATCATTTTCATCTCGATAGCCACGCATTTCGGCAATAATTTTGTCATCAAAGTAATCGGGGTGATTGTGCATGATCATATAGCGAGAACGAGATAACAAAGAACCATTACCGCCAAAACGGTATTCAGGCAATAAAAACAAAGATCCAATCTCTGTTGTACCAGTATAGTCATTGGTCAGTGTTAACAATTTTGTTTCTTGGATTTTGTCCAGTTCAGCGCAACGTTGGGTGACACGCATTACTTTGTACGAGTAGAAGGGATTCTCTCGCCCAATATTCGTATAAATGGCTGTTGTACCAACTAAATCACCGCTATTAACATCTTCTAAAACCATAAAAAAAGTTTTGGCGCTGTCACCATTTAAATTGCCATTGCAGGACTCAACACTTGTTTTGATGCGTCTTTCAAGTAAATCTAAATCGGCCGGCATAGAGGTCATGCCGCCGCCCGTTTTGGAGGCCAATTCAAACAGCTTGTCTAAATCTTGGGTCTGAATTGGACGTACAATTTGCATTTCTTAAGCCTTATTTAATTTTTCGCTGTCGCGAATAAAATCGAATTCACCTTGTGCCATACGCATCAATATCAGTGCGACAAACTTGGTTCGCTCTGCCAAACTATCAATCACCATGTATTCGTTAATGCTGTGAATATCACCACCACGAACACCTAGCGTATCAACATTCGGCAGACCACTTTGTGATAGGTTATTGCCATCGCAAACGCCGCCAGTTGCTCGATAGGCAACGTCTATTCCTAACAAGTTGCCCGTTTCAGTAATAAAGTTTTGTAAATTTTGATTGGCTTTGGTGAGTGGTTTTGGCCGTCTAGTAATGCCACCAAAAAGTGCTACTTGATAACCTTCAACTGAGTTGTATTCTGAGGTCATTGATGCAAGCTGCTCTTCTAGCCAGGCAATATCATTATTGCTCTCAATGCGGCAATTAAAACGACCAACAGCCAAATCTGGCACCACATTAAGAGCGCCGCCACCCTGGATACTGGCAATATTAACAGTCAGGCCATCTTTCTGGCCATGCAGCTTGTTAATTTCATTAAATAGTTTTGTTAAGTGCACAAGGGCGTTTCGACCAGACTCAATATCACGACCGGCGTGGGCAGCTTTGCCGTTGACTCGTACCGTGAAATTACCCGAACCTTTGCGCTCCCCCACTAAAGTACCATCTGGTAAGGAGGGCTCAAAAATAAGGCCAACATCGTGGTACTTGGCACGCTCAACTAAATATGCGCCCGAACAAGGCGAACCAATTTCTTCGTCAGGGTTTAACAGAACTTCAATGCCAATTTCGTCCAGCAAGCCAGCAGATTGAAGACATTCGAGCGCTTTAAACATAACCGACAATCCGCCCTTTAAATCAGCAATGCCGGGGCCGTTTATCAGTCCATTGCTAAGATCTGTACAAATCTGAAAAGCGTGCTCTTTATCGTAGACTGTATCGTAATGACCAACCAACAATACCGATGGCTTGTGCTCACGCTCCAAGACCAATCTAACAATGGGTGGTGATTGAAAAGACACTTCTTCGCCTTGATCGTTTACAACAACTCGATCTGGCAAAGAGATAAATTCAGCCTCGCCAAACACGGATAATTTGGCAAGCAATACTTCAGATAATTGCATCAAACCAGCATAATTAGTGCTACCAGTATTCATATCACACCATGTAATAAGCTCAGCCAACATGTCACCCTGCTGCTCATCAACACCATCAAATATTTGGTTTACTTTCTGTGATACTTCAATCATAATGATTTTTTTACTTATTTCTTAATATTATTGCATATAAGTTATATATTTCTGATTATTATACGTAATTAAAGAATTTTATTAATATTTACACCTCTTAATGACATAATTAGATGATGTTATTTCGTCTATAATCTATGAATTAGTAGTTTCCAAGACACAGCATCTCTCGTTATGACAACAAAACAATACGACGATTTAGTTGAAATTAATCAAAAGTCTATTTTTCATCCTGCCTCATCAATCAACGATGTACTAAATAACGGCACAAGTATTTGTTTGGAAGGCAAAGGTGCAAGCATCACGACGCACAATGACGGTCAAATGATTGATGGCATGTCCGGCTTGTGGTGCGTTAATGTTGGCTACGGTAGGGAAGAACTTGGTCAAGCAATGCTTGATAGTGCTAGCTCTATGGGCTATGCACACAGCTTTGCCGGCACTTCAAATACGCCACAGATTGAGCTCAGTGAAAAACTGTTAGATCTTACACATGGCATTTTTTCTAGAGTGCATTACGGTACTTCAGGCTCTGATTGTATCGACACAGCCATCAAACTGGTGCGCTACTATAACAATCTTAGAGGCAAACCTGAGAAAAAGAAAATCATTGCAAGGGTTAATGCTTACCACGGCACTACACTCGCTGCCGCCAGCCTAACCGGCATCCCTTCATTTCACACAGCTTTTGATTTGCCCATTACAGGTGTTTTAAGAGCGCCAAAACCACATTTCTATGTTGATGGCAAAGAGGGTGAAACAGAAGCACAGTTTACTAAGCGTATGCTTGATGAAATCGAGACAATCATTCTAAATGATGGTGCAGACACAGTTGCTGCATTTTTTGCGGAACCAATTTACGGTGCCGGTGGTGTCATCACGCCACCACAGGGTTACTTTCAAGGCTTGCGAAAGCTTTGTGATAAGTACGATGTTTTGCTATTGGCCGATGAAGTTATTACTGGCTTCGGCCGTACAGGCGAATGGTTTGCCCACCAATACTACGGGTTTAAGCCCGACCTTATGACAACAGCCAAAGGCTTAACGTCAGGCTACTTCCCACTATCAGCACTTTTTATTGGTGATAAAGTTTGGGATGTTTTGGTAGAAACGGCGGACGACATGGGTGTATTTTTCCATGGCTATACCTACAGTGGCCACCCAACAGGTTGTGCTGTTGCACTGAAAAATATTGAAATACTTGAGCGAGAAAACCTTGTAGAACGCGCCAAAGAAATGGGCGCCTACATGCATGCTCAACTCAAAGAAAAACTGAGTGGTTGCCCAATCATTGGCGAGGTTAGAGGCGCTGGACTGATGGCTGGTTTACAAATTGTCAAAAGCAAATCACCAAAAACATTTTTTGATAGTGTAGACAAAGCAGCGCCATTACTGCAAAACGCCATTCGAGAGGAAAAAGTGTTATTAAGAGGACTGCCTTCTGCAAATACAATAGGAATATCACCAAGCTTTGTTATCACAGAACAACAAATTGACAATATAGTTACTGCGGTTGTTATTGGCGCCACAAAAGTACAAAAAAAGTTTGGAATTTAGGCTCTAAAGCCAAACTAAACTCAATACCAAAATAACTCTTTTACTGGTCAGAAGGTTATTGACACTGTTTCGGTAATGAAAAATAGCTGTATTGGAAACAGCTATCCAACTTATGTTTATGCTTTTCTATCTAGCATTTGTCGTATACCACAATACCAAAATCAAGACTTATTCTGTCAAATCTACTTTGATTTTCAACACTGAACAACCTTCTCGAGGATGAAAATGGTATGGCTCAGAGCCATCGTTTAATTTAATACAACGATTTATTGTCTCTTAGGTACTGCAACACTCTACGACGTAAAAGTATGAAAAAATAAAATATAATATAATATATGTTCTATTTTATTAAAAAAAGAATGTGTATAATCAAAATCAACTTTCTGTTAATTCTGATGGTAAGTTGATTATTAATAACTAGGAGAAATAACTATGTTTAAGATAAATAAACGAATTACAAGTGCTGCTCTTGCAGTATTTGTAATCTTTTCGGGTTCCATACTTGGCAGTTCAACGGCCATGGCCGGTGGTGAAAAGTTTGTGTTAATTAGTCATGCGCCAGATTCTGATTCTTGGTGGAATACGATTAAAAACGCAATTAAGATAGCAGGTGATCAAATGGATGTAACTGTGGATTATCGGAATCCTACTACTGGCGATTTGGCAGATATGGCACGTATAGTCCAGCAGGCTGCAGCAAGTAACCCTGACGGTATTATCGTTACAATTGCTGACTATGATGTACTAAAAGGACCTATTACTGACGCAATAGCAAAGGGCATTCCAGTAGTTACAATTAACTCTGGAACTCGTGCTCAATCTGAAGCACTTGGTGCATTGGCGCATATTGGCCAACCTGAGTATGATGCTGGTTTTGGTGCAGGTAAA
>Ga0207991_1000203_pt1 | contig 41414 bp, 30 predicted proteins | sample ETN07SmetaG_FD_185786 | JGI IMG/M metagenome (GOLD analysis project Ga0207991, IMG submission 185786) | Marine microbial and viral communities from oxygen minimum zone, Eastern Pacific Ocean - ETNP2014F14-07SV275 (SPAdes) (version 2) | ecosystem: Environmental > Aquatic > Marine > Oceanic ...
TCAGTTGGCTAGAGCACCTGACTGTAGACTGGAAACACTTGGTTGTAGGCAGCCATCAGGGGGTCCCCGGTTCAAGTCCGGGAGCGCGGACCACCTTCTGCCTGAGTCCCTACGGGACTATGTGGGCAGACTGATAAAGGAGAGTTTGGTCGGCGGCCCGCACGAGGTCTGACTATGGGTGTCCAGCAACATGTCCGCTCGCTCTGGAAGTCCCCGAAGGCATCGCTGCCACCTAGGTACCGACGCGACCGCATGGCAGGCTGGAGGAGAGAGCCGGTGTTCCAGAGAATCGAGCACCCCACCCGCATCGACGCTGCTCGAAGAGTCGGCTACAAGGCGAAGCAGGGCGTCGTAGTAGTGAGGACTCGCGTGCGCCGAGGGGGACTGCGCAAGAGCAAAGTCCACATGAAGCGCAAGCCGTCCAAGGCGGGCATCAAGAAGATCACGATGGGCAAGTCCATCCAGCGCATGGCCGAGGAGCGAACCAACAGGCGCTATCCGAACCTCGAGGTTCTCAACTCCTACTGGGTCGGACAGGACGGCAAGAACAAGTTCTTCGAAGTCATCATGCTCGACCCTGCGCACCCCGCGATAAAGTCGGACAAGCAGCTCGGATGGGTCTCAAGCGGCAACAGCCACCGAGGTCGCGCGTACCGCGGCAAGACCAGCGCTGGCAAGCGCGGGCGTGGTCTGCGCAACAAGGGCAAGGGAGCGGAGAAGCTCCGCCCCAGCCTGAAGGCCAACAAAAACCGCGGCAAGTGAGTCCTCTCTCGCCGTCAGATTGATGCCTGTCCCGTCTTGGCCATTGTCGATGGCCGACCTTCAGGAGTCCGAGATTCGCGGACTCCCGGTGATTATGCCGAGTGGCAGGTTGCTCGGGACCGTCCACGACACCGTCATCGACACCGATGGATGGACATGCACGCACATCTTCGTCGCCGACCCTCCCGCGGACCTCGTCGAGGGACGGATCCACGTCGCAGTACCGTGGAACTGGGTCCGCTCAATCGGGGACGTCGTAATCCTGCGCTGGTTCCCTCCGACCCCGATTCCTCGCGAGTTGTGAGAGTTCAATACGGGCGGGCTCCCGCATTGGCCTGATAGGGATGCTCGAACTGCATGTACTGGGCACATCGGGCTCGCGTCCGACCCGCGGCCGCTCGGTCTCCGGCAACTACCTCTCGACGCCATCCGGAGCCATCGTCATCGATTGCGGTGAGGGTTTCCAGGAGAGGCTGCTCAAGCACGACCTCGCTCTGAAGGCTACCGGCACCAACAAGCGCGCCCGCGCTTCCAGGATCAGGGCGGTTCTGCTAACCCACAGCCATCTCGACCACTGCTGGGGACTACTCCCCTTTCTCTACACGATGGACCTCGACGGACGCACCGCACCGCTCACCATCATCGCGCCGACCGCCGCACAGGGAAGTGAAACTCATCCCGACTTCTCCGGGCTCTTCGAATCATGGCGGGACCTGCTCTCGGGCGAGCTCTCGAGGGGGAGTCTAGGATTCCCCGTCGAGTGGGTGCTGATCCCAGTCGAAGGCGACGAGCCGATCGACTCGCCGGTGCAACCGCTCGAGGACGTGCGCCTTACCGCCGTGCCGACGAGGCACGGCGTCGTCTCGGTCGGATGGATGGTCACAATCCCAGAACGACCCGGCCGCTTCGATCGCGAGCGCGCAGCATCGCTCGGACTCACCGACCGTCAAGTCTCGCGCCTCGCTGGAGGCAAGTCAGTCTCGCATGACGGCGCGCAGCTGGACCCTACTGGCTTCCGCGCCGAGGCCCGCCCTCCCTGCAGGCTCCTCGTCAGCGGCGACACCACCCGGGGTGTACCCTCGTTCAATCAAGAGAGCTTGGGGGGTCCGGTGGACCTGCTGGTACACGAGGCCACCTACACCAGTGAGTATCATGACAAGTCCGTGGAATACGGGCACTCGACCGCTGCGGACGCGGCAACCGCTGCATCGGCAATGGGTGCGGGTGTTCTTGGAATGGTGCATATGAGCACGAGGATCAGGGATCCAGATACTCTCGAGTCCGAGGCGAGGGCGATTCATCCTAGCAGTTTCGTATGCGAGGATGAGGACATCATCGAAATCTCGTTGGATGGGGTCATCGGCGTCTCTAGGCGCCGTGAAGACGCCTGGATGCCACTGAGCATCGAATGAGCGCGACTGCGATACGATTCAAAAGCAAGGGGCAAACCGTTCTGCGTGCGTCGAGCGTCCGCCAGCCTGCTAATCGCCCTGCTGCTGGTCAGCGCGGCTCCATTGGCACAGGCCGACTCCAAGGGAGTCATCTCCTGTCTCAACGCAGATCTCACCATGATGCCTGCCAACTGGGATGTCGGGAACCAATCCTGCGTCCGCGTCGACCTCGGAGAACTGGAGCCCGGCGAGACGCTGTCGTTCGACATCACCTCCGACGAACTCATCGACATCCTGCTCTTCTCGGTCAACTCGATTTCCGTCTACCAGAACGAGCAGGCCTACAGGAGCGACTCCATATGGGAGAGCGACTCCGTCTTCGAGAGCTTCAACGGCACAGGCGAATGGCACTGGACCGTACCCGATGACCGTGTCATGACCCGCTGGTACCTCGTACTCGACAACCTCGCGCATCCACAGGACGGCGGCGGCGGGGCTCAGGGTGGAACTGACGCCTCAGTCAGCCTCGACTCAGGCATCGTCTCGCCCGCACCATTCACTCTCGTCGACACCATAGTGCGACTCGATGTCGGAGGACACTCGATACTCCACGGCCCGTTCCTCGTCGACGCCGGCACTCAGGTCAGAATCGACGCGATGACGATGGAGGGGGCTCCGGACGTCTTCCTGATGACAGAGTCCCAAGTGACCCTGTACGAGGCCGGCGGCACCGCGGCCTCCCGCGTAGGGGGCACCGACATGCTTCTCATCATGACCGAGCGTCACATGGTCTGGCTCGTGCCCGAGACATACGAGGGCACCGACCTCTATCTTGTGGTCGACAACAGGGCAGGTCCGTCAGGAGGCGGCGCCGGGACTCAGGCAATCGCCACCACCGTCACCCTCTCGCTCACCCCCGTACTGGAACCGACCATCGGCGGCGAGGTCTCCCTGGATGTCGTCGACGTGGGAGCCATCATCACTCTGGACGCCTCAGAGACCCCTAACCGCTCCGGCCAGATACCCGCCTCCGGATTCAAGTGGGACACCAACGCGGACGGCGTCGATGACACTATCGGCTCTACCGTCAACGTCAGTTGGTCAGACCCGACGAACATTACCGTCAGGCTCACCGTCGTGTCCACAGACGGTCGCAGTGCGAGCGTGTACCAGGAAATCGAAGTCAGTGACATCTCCGAACCCGAGGTCAGCATCGGAGTCACCGCCGTCCTCGAGCGTACCTACGGTGACAACGTCGTCCTGAGCGGGCAGGTCAGTGACAACTGGGGAATCGAGACCATCGAGTGGCTCGTCGACGACCAGCTCGTCCGATCCAACGCCGGAGACGATGAGGGCGCGACAGTATACAGCCACTCATTCGACTCCAGCTATGCGGCTGGGTCCCACACGGTCACCCTCCGCGCCACTGACCTCTCTGGCAGGGTGGCCGAGGATACCGCCAGCATCACCCTATACGACTCGACATCCCCAGTCATCGGAATCTTCGTTGACGAGATCTCCCTGCAGATTGGGCAGACATTCCGCTTTGAGGCCAATGTCACTGATGCGGAGTCTAACGACCTTCTCTTCTTCTGGGACTTTGACGGCTCGGTCGACTCGGACGAGGACGGCGACCCTAGGAACGACGCAGACTCCTACGGTAACTCGGTGCTGTGGAGCTATGAGAGCTCGGGCCCTCAGTCGGTGATCTGCCACATTGAGAACGATGCCGGGCTGGTCAGTGAATTCGAGATTCTCGTCAATGTGATGAGCGGCTCCGAAGGCGATGGCGGCTACGACCTGATGACCATGGGCATGATCGGTCTTGCAGCCCTCATCGGCCTGGTTCTCATCGTGATGCTGTCTTGGCGAATCATCTCCAACCGCAGGCTGGCCGCTCTTGTAGCACAGCAGGAGGAGACCGAGGAAGCACCCACCGCCGCTCCATCCACAGACGAGCAGAAGGCGATGTGGGGCGGAGGGGGAGGCACGGGCGTATCAGCCCCAGAGTCAACCCCTCAGATATTCGGCGACGTCTCCAGCGGGATGTCAGGGGCCACCGCTGATATCTCAACGGCGATGGGGGAACCCGAGGGAGGCGAGATAGACCCCGACATCGCGGCACTGTTGGAGTCGGCTAGGCAGTCAGAGTCGGCACCTGCTTCCAGTGCTGCCAACGATTTGCTGTCCGCCTTCGAGAGCGACGACACCGTCGAGAGGGAAGATGTCGATTTCTCGCACGAAGGAAGGACCGAGGATGGGACCTCGACATGGTCTCCTGGTGAGGACGGGGGAGAGGTCTTCCAACCGGTCCATGAATCGGAGCCCGAGGCGCAGGACCGGACCGTTCGCCAGAACTGCTCATCATGCGAGAAGATGTTCGAAGTCGACCTGCCCGAGGGCGTCGATACGGCTAGAACCACCTGCCCGCACTGCGGCTCGATAGAATCGATCAGCCTCGGCTGACCCCTCTGGTCTGCAAACGATGCAGAGGGCGTTCCTGTAGGGCAATACCCTATAGCGCACCTCTAGGAGGTGCGAGCATGGACAACACCTCTGTACGGCTCGTGCATCGAGCTCCTGCGTTGTCTCATTCACATACCCTACTGATGGTCCTGCTCTTCCTACTGCCCATCGTCTCACCAATCGCCAGCGTCAGCGGTGAGGCTAGGATAGAATCGCAGAACTTCGAGATTCTAGATCGACTGTCGGAGGTACTGGAGGAGCGACAGGAGGCTCTGGATAGCAACTCCGTTGGGCAGATGGCCGGCCCGACGATCGAAGGCATCAGCAACTCAGTCACTCCCACCGGCTCGGCAGATCCCCTCGCAGACGTCGATGGCGCCATCGAAGGGGCGACGATGGTGGTCACAAGACCCCCAGATCCCGTACACCCCGGCCCCTACCAACTCCTCGTCGATCCCGGCAGTAGGCCTCCTGGACAGGTGGACAACATATGGCAGACTCTTCTGAACATCACTGACTACGTAATCTGGACCCAATACACCAACCTCGATGGCGACGTCATCGAGAGTTTCGAGGTCGTCACATTCTCCTCCAATCTACTGTCGCTCTTGGATGTCAACTCGGATCCGCTTCTGCACGAAGTCGATATCGACAACGACGGTGACGAAGACATCGAGGTCGGCCTCAAAATCGCTTGGGAGTTCCTTGGCGGCTGGGGTGTCGAAGACGGGGTGCTTTGGATCGAGCCGGGGATATCCTACTCGGTCAAGGTTCTGGACTCGAGCCAGAACGACCCAGACTGGGATGACATGGACAAACTCCAGGTCTCCCTGATCAAAGCCTTCGCCTATTCCGGACCGGACTCTATCCTCGCACTGGGAGAGGGGGAGACCTACATCTGGGTCGTTGATTCCCGATTCACGACCCAGCCCAACGATTTCACATTGAGGATAGGGATAGAGAGATTCTACTTCGACGTCACAGGCGCCGGGTCGGACCTCATAGTCACGTTAATCCAGGCCCTTACACTCGGCATCATCAACTCGGGCGTCGATGAGTCTGGAATCACCTTCGCATCGATTTCCGCCCCCTATGCCATAGGAATCAGCAATGACGGACAGTCGACCTGCCCCGACCGATACTCGCCGGACGAACTGCTGTACGCCTCACACCTGGAACTGAACTGCGGCGTTGCCGCAGGCTTCGGGTACCTGCACTTCTCACCACCCGACGACAGTGGGGACAGAGACCTGTGGGAACTCGCTTACATCGAGCTCTCACTACACCCCAACAAGGATGCAGTCATACTCCCCAAACAGGTAGAAATCGTCATCAGGACCGATAGCGTTCTGCCGGAGAATGGATTGGTCGACGGAGAAGATGGTCTGGACACCCTCGAGTACTGGGCTGACGAGAGGACCGATCTCCATATCCACTTCCACGAGAACCGTTCCGAGCTCCCTCCGGAGGAGTCCGCAGGTGGTGGTCGAGGCAATGTCACTGACTCAGTCGGCTGGCTACGTGGGATGCCCACTGGGTCTCTGTCCGAGGGCGAGATCCAGAGAGTTTTCACGATGCTGGGCTCCGACGGATCGCAGTCGGAACTGCCCGGTGATCTGCCAGAGCGCTTGGGCTTGATTATCGGGATCAAGAACTTCTCTCGCGACGACAGTCAGAATGTCAACGACCCAACGTTGCCGGTCAATCCGGCCAATCCGCCGAAGACGCTCATTCTGCTACGTTCCGTCCAATCCATCGAGGAGATCGATTATGACTCGTGGTTCCTCCGCGAGGGCGCCGTCGACGATCACAGAAAGATCCACATCTCGGCGAGGAACGTGCCTACCGCTGCGGTCCTATACGGCTCCTTCGAACTGGGGGGCAGCGACGAGGTCGAAACGAGTTTGGACTCGGAGGACAGTCTGGACTTCGTCTCGAAGATCATGGACAACGTCCTGATCAACATAGTCGATTTGTTCCTAGACATCGGCAACGTGCTGAATGACATTCCATCGGCCGTGGTCGATGTCATCAGCGGTGGTGCCGATGGCACCAGCGGTCTGGAGGGGCGCTCGTTCCACCTCCTGCTCAACGACAACTGGCTCGTCACCCGCTCCGACATGCCTATCGACTACATCTCGGTCCAGATAGGCTCCAGCACTCACCCGGTCCTGCTAGGCGACCATCTGATGCTGGCTAAGGACAGGGACCTCGCTACGGTCGATGGCCGCAACGGTCCCGTAGAGCCGCTGGTTCGGGTAGCGGCCAGCATCAGATTCAGCGGACTGATCGCATTCTCGCTAGTCGATGACAACGATCTCGACGAGCAGACCGTGACCCTCCGAACGGCATCGGACGAGTCGTTCGGGTTCACCTACATCGAACATCCCCCGGCCCTTCTCGAAGGAGCCTCCTACCAGTCGCTGATAATGAGTGACATACCCGACAATCTCTCCACTCGCATCACCCCTGAGGGAATGCAGTACACGGCCTCGACCGGCATCGATTCCATCGTCTACGCCGGCTTGGACGGAACCCACCGCCAAGCCGCGCACATCATTGGAGTTCCAGACAGTTTCACCACGACCTTCGGCACGGTAACCGGCTGGTCCTCCTCCACGCCGATATCATCCATCGAGGCCCAGATCAGCAACGCCTCCGATCCGGTGACCATGACCGGTGACCACTTCCTGTTCCACCACGACCCGGTCTCAGAGACTTCGACCATCTCGACTAGGCTGACAGGTCTCAGTGAGATCAGTTGGACAGCGCCCGACGAGGAAGGCGCGACCGGTCCAGCGGGCCGCGGCACCGCCCACATGTCAGTGGCCGGAGACAGACAGCTCAGCATCAATGTCGATCATGCACCCACACAAGGCGACGACGCGCTCTCTGTGCTCGCTTCCATCGATCCGCTCCCTTCCTCGGTATCGGTCGAGATACCCACGGGGGCAGATGCGGAATCAGCACTCGCAGTCCCAGAGTTCAACACCTCCAACGGACTGTCCGGAGTCGCTTTCTTCATCAGTGGGTTCGCCGACCTCGGTCGCTCTGTCAACAGCGTCCTCTCAGGGATCACCTCGGACATATCCACGGGTGCCGAGTCCGAGGACGATGGCTTCTCCTTCGGTATCAAATTGAACGCTGACGCCGCTTTCGATCTCACAGTCGAGGCCATCCATGGGGATAGTTCCGTAGATGCTCCCCCGTGGGTCCACGGCATAGCGTTTCAATCATCACCCAACGGCATAGCAGACGGCTTCCACCTCAGGACCTGGCTGCCCAACCTGCCTCCGACTATTGACCTCTCAGTCAGCAGGGCCCCCACCTTCAACGGTCAGGACTGGGCAATCAGCATGGGACTCGAGGATTGGGTGCCTGCGCACAGCGAGTTGATGATTCACGCATATGGAATCAACGGCCAGGATCTGCTGGTCACTCTGCAGGGCCTGAATGTGGGTGAGCCGACTTCGCTGCTCATCGATTCGATATTCGAGATTAGGACGACAGGCGGTATCACAGAGGTTGGGACCACGACCCACTACTCGATGTCCAATCGACTTGATTGGGTCCACGCCCTGTTGATCAACAGGGAAGCCGGCAGTAGGACTGAGATTATGATACATGATATCCCAGAGGCAGTCGACCTGCAGTCCAGCATCGGAACCACGATATCGCTCGACATGACGGTGCCCGAAGAATATCGGCGTGATGGCACCGCAGTAGGGGCCATCATGCTGCAGCAGATGCAGTGGATGGAGGATGCGTGGTGGCCTGCGACAGTCTTCCTGACCGAGGTGCCCGGTTCGATCAGCCTTTCGACGGCACCCGACCTGACTTTCGACATCACGCAGAACATAGCCTTCCAAGGATCGTCCGTCCTCGACTTCACGGCCTCCGATGAAGGCATGTCTCTCTACATCGAGGCTTTCGGAAGAGCCATCAACAAGAGGGGCGACATCATCTTACTGGCTCAGGGAATGACCGATAGGATGGAAATCGGCCCCACCAGTGACTTTGGCCTGACCATCAGATCGAGTGGCGAGGGCGTGGAGAGACTCTATCTCCGAATGAGCAACGTCCCAGCGACTCCACCCATCGTCCTCGACGAGATGGAGGCCATGGGAGAGAACCTGCGAAAGGCCACCATACACGTCAGGGAGATTGTGGGGCAGTACAGCATCATCGAGGTCGATGACGTGCAAGGCGGGAGAATCATCGCCTCGGCTCGAGCGTCTGCTCAAGTCGAAGGCATCGACTGGGACCTCCGAGGCGTTCTACTGGACGCTCAGATAACCGGAGGAGTCCCGACGGGAACCACCCTCGGGGTGAATGGCATGGCTTCCGACTTGTCACTATTGAACATGGTCCCGGGACTCGACGGCTCCACGAAGCACGTGATGGTGCCCGAACCGTTCTCCTCTGCGATTCTGACTCTGCTGGCGACTTTACTGGGGGGTGCTTGAAATGGGTCTGCTGGAGAGGTTGAGTGAAGATGAGAGTAATGAGGATGAGGACACGAGGATCGCTCATGATGTACTGGAAAAAATCGAGGAAGGCGCCAAGGAAATCGAGGAACGTGCCAGGAGGCACATCTCATCGACCAGAGTCATTTTCGCTTCAATCGCAGCCGTTCTCCTGCTCACTACGAGCCTGTTCGTTTTGACGTGGTTAGTCCCGTACGACAGGGTCAGCATCGATGTAGTGTATCGTCAGGGCGGTCCCGGACACGTCGTGCTGGTGGAACTGGACAACAAGGGCAGCAGGACGATCGAGGACATCAACCTGCACATCAGGTTCGTCGATTCTAACGGCATCGAAGTCGATCGATCGATTTTCAACAGGGATTCCCTGTCGGCCCATACCTCAGTCGCAGGGGACGACCTCGAGCTGCTCGTCAACGGGACTTCGGTATGGGAGAACTACACCATCGAGATACTTCTGAACTACGAGTACTACGGCGGTGATCGCTCCGAGCGTTGGACCCACGATGTAGGGGAGTGGACGATGGAGATGTTCGTCGACAAGTCGCCGTACCGCTTCCTCTGAGCAGTATCAAGCATGACTATTGATGGGTTCAGAGAACCCATACGCTCAAATTGGTTACGAGAAGGCGAGAGCCGATGACAAAGCGCTCAGTCTCTGTCGTGATGGCGGTTTTGCTACTGTCCTACATCCCTATTCTCGACCAGTCATCGTCCTATGACAACTCCTCCGAGGAGGGCTTGGCACTGGATTCGGCAGTGGAGAGAATAGAGATCTCTCCAGACCCCAATAGCATCCAGGACCTTGGCGCTCCGAACATCTACTCTGGCTACGAGGATATCCGTTCCGTCCGCGCCGACTCAACGATTGGAGTCTACACCGAGGCCGGACTCCTTCCCGAGGTCGCGATGAGCTCCCAACTGGCCGAGACTCGCTCCGATCTGGCTGTCGTCCTCGTCGATGGTGAGGCCGGCCTCTGGGATGCCAGACAGGAGATACTAGATGCAGTTGAAGTCGAGATACGGTCTACCATTCCTCCATCAGGATTCCTTGTCCAAGGTTCCCCCGGCCAACTCGCTGAGTTGACTCGCATCTCGGTGGTCAAGGCCGTACACGATGTCCCAGCCGGACTGTTGGTGCACCCGATGTTCTGGGAGGCTAATGGGGATGAGGCCATCCTCGTCGAGGTGCTCGGCTGGAAGGACTCCGAACTCATTCGTCATAGCGAACCCGGACTAGGTCTGGACGACTCTCTCAGCATCGCCGCCTCGCTATGGCTCGAAGAGGCATGGTCGCCCGAGCAAGGTAGGATGTGGGGTGAGATTAGTATCAGCGACATCTCTCAGATTGTCAGGCATCCCTCGGTGGCTTACGTGGCACCGCTGCCATTGCTGATGCTACATAACGACGAGGCCCGTGACCACATGGGAATCAACACCGTGGATAACACCTTCATCACCGGACTAAACGGCAGCGGACAGAAGATCGCCGTAGGCGACTCCGGACTCGACAACGATCATGGTGACTTCACCGGTAGAATCTCGGGGCTGACGTCTGTCACCCCAGGCGACTCATCCACCGCAGATCCTTCTGACGGGCACGGAACTCACGTAGCCTGCACCGTCCTCGGTGATGGCTACCGCAGTAGTGGGACCTACCAGGGAATCGCTCCCGAGGCCCTGCTCTACTTCCAGGCGATGGAGGACGACGACACCGGAGCGCTCTACAGCTACGGCATCAACAGCATGCTGAACTCGGCCTACAACAACGGCGCTCGCTTGCACACCAACAGTTGGGGCGCAGGCAGCGGGTCAGGCAGCTACTCGACTCAGTCCGAGGACGCCGACGACCGCACCTCTACTTGGGACCAGTACTGGTCTTATCAGGGGATGACGGTGTTGTTCGCCGCTGGCAACGAGGGCAACGACGGGATCTCTCCTCCTGGCACCGCGAAGAACGTCATCACCATCGGCGCTCATCAGAACCGATACAGCGGCGCTCCGGACGATATGTACTACTGGAGCAGCCGCGGACCGACCGACGATGGTAGGATCAAGCCGGATCTGGTCGCCCCGGGAGAATACGTCCGCTCTTGCAAGGCCCAGGAGGCACAGGACGCAGAAGGCTCCTGGAGCAACAACTGGTATCTCGAATATACAGGGACATCGATGGCAACGCCAGCAGCGGCCGGTGCCGCCGTCCTCGTCAGAGAGTACCTGATGGAGGTCGCTGGCAGACAGGCCCCTCAGAGTGCCCTCGTCAAGGGACTGTTAATCCTGGGTGCCATGGACATGGGCGCCCGAGACATCCCCAACAACAACGAGGGTTGGGGAAGGGTCAATCTGGTCGACTCGCTAATTCCTGACAACGATGTCGGCATATTCGTGGATGACCGCTCACGCCTCTCCAGCGGGCAGGTGAGCGAGTACACCTTCGACATCACCCGCGCCGGCGAGCCGATGAAGGTGGTTCTGACCTGGTCCGACTACCCCGGCTCCTCATCCTCCTCAAGTCAACTCAGAAACGACCTCGACCTAGAGGTGATATCGCCGAACGGGCAGGTCACGTACAAGGGGAACGCCTTCGTCAACGGCCACTCAGTCACGGGTGGTACCAAGGACTCCACCAACAACGTCGAAGTCGTCCTGATGGACAACGCCGCGACTGGCACATGGACGGTCCGCGTGCGCGATGCGCAGCATGGTGGTGGGCGGACATGGCAACCCTACGCGCTCGCAGTCCGCGGAGTGAACGTGAACGATCTGACCCCCGACCCAGCATTCGTACAGAACTCATTCGAGATCACCTCCGCGATTCCACAGATCGGCGAGGAGGTCGATGTCACTGTGACTGTTCAGAACCTAGGTGCCGGTTCCGTAGCCGAAGTCGCTGTGATTGCAAGAGCCGACAGCGAACTGCTCGGTACTCAAACCCTGAGCATGTCCCCAGGAGAGTCTGCCGAGTTGTCTTGGAGCTGGACCCCTGACCATGAGGGAGTGGTGGAGTTCACCTTCCACATCGACCCGAGCGATACGATAGAGGAGACCTCGGAATCGAACAACTACTTGTCACAGACGGTGGTGGTCAGCGCACCTGGGGTTCGCGTTACCACCGAGCAGGACACCATGACTCTGGCAGATGCGACCGACAGCTCGACGACCTGGGAATTGTTCCTGATGAACACGGCTCTGTTCGAGACCAACGCCTCAATCCTCGTCACCGATCCCGTGCGAGTACAGGACGGCGTCGAGTTCGACTGGTTCACATCGTTCACCTCGAACACCTTCAACCTCGAAGCCGCCGAGACGGCTACCGTCGGCCTGACGGTGGTCCATCCGGCTCCGCCTCCGCCCGGCCTCTATCGGATGGTGGTGACCGGGACCGACATCGAGAACGACATCGATTCGGAGCTGATGCTCTACTTCGAGGTCCCGATACTGGCCGAGGCCGACATAGTCCTCCCTGGAGAGCAGTTCCTAGTCAGCCCGCTCGAGCCGACAAATCTCCAGATCCTGGTCTTCAACGAGGGCAACGGCGCTCAGACCTACGATGTCGAACTCGTCTCCCCTGCCGGCTGGCACCTCGGCCTAGACACTCTCGGGGCCTTCGCAGGCTCCTCGCACGGCTCCACAGGCACGCTCGCAAAGGACGCTGGCCGGGCCGTCGACATCACAATCAACCCACCCGGCGCGATGATTCCAGCCGGTTCTGTCTACGACGCGGCCATCATAGTCCACTCTCGTGTCAGCTCCGACTCATGGAGCACAGACATTCAGCTGGTCGTCAAGGTGATCGACCAAGTCAGTACCACTCCATCATCAGATGGCATCGAGCACGACATCGCACCCGATGCTCTTCTGGAGCTCGAGATTGAGTTCAACAACCAAGGCAACCGCTTGATTGTCTTCCAACCTTATGTGAGGAGCATTCCGGGCGGCTGGGAGGTCTTAGGCGGTCTGTACCCAGCTTCCATCCCAGCCGGTGAGACAGCAGTTTGGCCGGTCTCCCTGCAAGGCAACGGTGTAGCGGTCAGCGGTGATCTCGAATTGAGGTTCGCGACCGAGGACGGCTACTACGTGGATTGGAACAGGACACTGGATGTTCTTTCCGGAGCCATGCCGACTTTGGATTTCCACCTTGTCGCCCTCCCCGATGGAACCACCGCCGATTACCCGCTCGGAGTGCCCGCTCACCCAGTCGGAGCACCTGGGTTCGATCTCGGTTGGACGGTTACCAACGAAGGCTCCACCACATGGCGTCCTACAACCTACATGGAAGTGCCTAACGATGATTGGTCATCGACATGCATCGGCCCATCCACCCTCTCCGCCGGTGCCACTTCTACGGTCTGGTGCACCGTCGTCATCCCACTGTCAGCCGAAGCCAACTCCGAGCCGATGGTGACTCTGGTCATGGAGGGCGAGGGAGTTGAGGTGAGTGACTCGATCTCGCTGTTGGTCGAGTCCGTGGCCAGAGTGAGTTGGATCATCACCAACCAGCAGGTCGCACATGAGAGCTACGAGACCGTGCTTCGCCTCGACCTCAAGAACGTCGGCAACTCGGACATCGCCCATGTCCTGCAAGTCTCGGGCCCGGATGATTGGAACGCACGGATTCTCGATGGCGTGGTTGTCAATCTGCGCCCCGGCGAGACGCGCAACTTCCAACTCGGATTCACACCCAACACTGGGGTGGATGGAACACTCGTGGTGGAACTCGGGGATTCCAACGATGTCGAGGACTCCACCTTCGCCATAGAGATCGACGTGCTGCCAGCGAGGATAGAGGAGGGCATGTCCGCTCTCGGGATGGTACTTGTTGCAACCCTCATACTCGCCTTCGCCGGAGGAGTCGGCTTCTTCGTTTACTCCAGGACTGGAGCCGATAAGGGCAGTCTGATCAAAACTAAGACACTCAGCAAGATTGCGGACAGCCTCGGGCTGGCCGAGGCGGAGAGAGTGGAGGGCAGCGGCGTTCCCTGCTGGATATGCAGCCAAGACATCGTCCTCGGCGGGGCGTGGGCTTGCTCCGAGTGCGGCGCGAGGTATCACAAGGGCGGGCAGATCGAGGGCTGTGACATCGTTTCTAGGGGACACTGCATGCACTGTGATGCCGACGTGGACGGGCTTGTAGAAGCGTGATTGAACCGCGACCCTATGGGGTCGCGATGCCCGAAGTCCTTAGAGGGGCGATTGAGTCGGAGTGACGATGAAGCGCAGTCCATCAGCCTCTGTACTGACGGCTTTGCTGCTATTGACTATCATGTCACCACTAGCCACCGCTGCAGTCTCAGTGTCGCTTTCTGCGAGTCCGACGGCCCAGGAGGCCACCACCGATGACGATGCAGAGTACGACATCATCGTGACTAACGACGGCGATGAGGATATCTCGGTCACTTTGAGCACCCAGCAGGGCAACGACTGCAGCGGCTTCTCGTCCTCTCTGGACTCCTATCAGGTCTCAGTCGATGAGGGGACATCCGAAACGGTCGAACTGACTGTCTCTGTGAACGACCAGGCAGACGGTGACTGCGAGACCACCGTAAACGCCCAGGCTACAGCGGGTATTGGATCGCCGGCCAACGACGACGTCACGGTGACCACGACTGCTGGCGACGGAGGCGGCCTGTACTCGGTGAAACTCACTACCGACGAGCAGATGAAGACCTACGCGGGCGAGGATAGCGATGAGGGTGATAGCGTGGTCTGGGACGTCGAGGTGGAGAACAACGGCGAGCAGCAGGCCAACGTTCAACTCGAGATGATCTCAGACAGCGATTGCGAGTCCGACACCCTCGATGCCACCGTGGACCCGCAGGTCCTGCAGCTGGACCCGGAGGACAAGGAGACTGTCGAGGTCACAGTCGACGTTCCTGACGGTAGTTCCACCGAGGCGGGAGACCACTGCTTCATCCTCAGGGCAACGGTGACCAACGATCCCAACGCAGCAGACCAGGCGGAGGACAATATAACACTCACTCTGAAGATTCCTGAGCGCAAGGAGTGCGACCCGAACCTCCAGTACACCTCACACAACCTCGACCCTGATGAATCTGCGACCAATTCCTTCGAGGTCGAGAATATCGGCAACACCGAGTGGACCGTGACGGCAAACGCCCAGGCCCAGGATTCGGACCACGACATAACTGACTGGATAGACTTCAACAGCCCACTCAGCAAACTGCTCTCCGAGCCCGGAGGCTCTCAGGACAGCCATACGTTCACCTTCTCAGTCACCCCTGACGACTCGGTCGAGTCGGGAACCCAAGTGGGTATCAGGATACAGGGACGCGCCGGTACCGCTGTGGGCTGCGAGAAAACGCTCACGGTCACCGTCGGCCAGAGCCACGCCGCTACGATGACCCTGAGCAAGAACAAGCTCTCAAACGTCGAGCCCGGTAGCTCAGAAACGGTATCGATTCAGATAACCAACCTCGGCAACGGGATGGAGACCCTCTCGGTAGGCGCCACAGGGCTGCCTCCGGGCTGGCAGATATCCTTCTCCCAGAATTCGGTCACCGTAGGAAGCGTGCACTCCGGCAACAACAGGCAGACCGTCAACGCCGAGGTCTTCGTGCCCGAGGATGCCAGCGCCGAGGAGGAGACGGTGATCACCCTCACAGTCGGACGCGGCGGCGGCACCACGCCTTACGACACCAAGGACCTCACAGTATCCGTCGCCGCCCGACATGACCTGACCACTTCGACCCTGTCCACCCAGCAGACGGGCCGCTCGGGGCAGACGGTGCAGTTCCCAATAGACATCACCAACTCGGGTAACATCCGTGACACCATCAAACTCCTGACTTGCGACCCGCACGACCAGACCGGATGCAACCAGCCGATGTGGGAATCATCCTACTCCGATGGCCAGGGTAACACGATCACGCAGGTAATTCTCGACCCGAGCCAGACTCAGACAGTTTACCTCGACATCCTCGTCGAGGGCGAGGAGGAGGCCGATTCAGCGAGCGTGCTCGCTCGAATCGCGATATATGGTACGACGGTAGTCGACGAGCACACTGTGAGCGTAATCGTCTCAAACTACAACTACGCCATGGCGATCACTGCGCAGAATCCTGGTGACATCCCGGATCAGATTGATGCCACTCTCCCGCCGGGAGGCACCCTGACCACTGCATTCTGGGTCGAGAATACCGGTGATTACCCCGGTGGCGATACTGCCGTGATATCATTGAGTGGCATGGATTCGTCTGTATTGCGGACGATTACAGTTGAGGGAGTCGAGATCGAGGGTACGCTCTCTCTGGGAATGGGCGAGAGAGTGCTCATTGAAGTAGAGATAGAGATTCTCGATGGCGTGGCGAACGGCGTTTCTGGGGTAGTGAAGGTCAGCGCTTCATCAGAGAAGAACACTGCCCAGAGCACCTCAGTCGACCTGATTGTCGCGGTCATGACCATCCACGATCTCAGATTCACCCTCGAGGGAGAGGACGAGCAGACCGTTGAGTATCCAGACAAGTCCATCTTCATCCTGTATGTCACCAATCACGGCAACATACTCGAGACAGTACAGGTCCTGTCCAGTGAGTCACTCAGAGGTTGGTCGGTCGATGTGGTCGACGAGGAGTTCGAACTCGAATCCGGAGAGACCCGGGAAGTCGAGGTGAGAGTGACTCCCCCTAGTGATTTGCTTGATGATGACACCTATCTTTTCACTCTGACTGTGCAGCCAGAAGACCTTGCTGTGGCAGGTCAGCCAATTGACCTGACAGTGAAATCGGAGATGCCATCGTCGTTCATCGGCTTGACTGAGGAGCAGGCTCAGGCACTGGTCTACGGCTCCATCATTCTCGGTGGGATTCTGGTCGTCGTCCTGTTCTTCCGTTCCCGCGCTGAAAATCGCAGAATCGTGGAAGCGCTCGAAAATGAGTTCGAAGACTAGTCAAGAGTGGAAAGTCGACTCCGGATAGGCTTATTTCTCTGTTTCAGGTGGAATGACCCGTCGGTCCCTAAGGGACCGTCGGGTGATGCCGATGACTTCTGTTCCCGAGGCCTATGTCGCAGTCGCTGTGATGACTCTAGTTGGAATTGGCTTCCCGGTAGTCAGTTTCATCGCATCTGCCTTCCTGAGACCTAGAAAAGTCTCCAACGAACCGTTCAAGATGCGCTCTTGGCTACTACCAGGTTACGAGACCGACCAGAGCCTGTACCTCCGCAGGGACAGCACCTACGAGTGCGGCGCTGAGCCCGTCGGGGACGCGCACATCAACTTCCACTTCCAGTACTACTGGTATGCCCTCATCTTCCTCGTATTCGACATCGCCTTCATGTTCCTTGCCTTCGGCGGGGTCATAGCGATCCAGGAGGGAATGCTGGAAAGACCGGAGGTAATCGGAGCCCTGACCACCCTGACCGCGTTCATAGTGCTCATGGGTCTGGGCGTATGGCACGTCTTCCGAAAGCGGGGCAGGATATACATCTGAGGTGAGCGAATGGCGGATGAGGGTCAGAACTACTCGATGTTCAACAGCAGGATGCTGGTCGACGTCGTTGGAGACGTCACCGACGAGGCGCTCAAAGCGAGCCGCATCAAGGACATCATCGGGGTCCTCGCAGGCAGGGTCTTCAATTGGGGCCAGCGCAAATCCCTGTTCCCGCTCCATCTCGGTATCAAGTGCTGCGCCCTGGAGATGGCCGCTGCTGGAGCCAGCCGCTTCGACGCCGAGCGCTTCGGCGTCTTCTTCCGCTCTAGCCCCCGACAGTGCGATGTCCTGCTGGTAAACGGACCGATTAGCAAGAAGTTCGCCGACCCGATAATCCGACTATGGGAGCAGATGCCCGAGCCCAAGTGGTGCATAGCCATGGGCGAGTGCTCGATTTCCGGCGGACCATACTTCCAATCCTACAACATCCTCGAGGGCGTTGACACAATCATCCCTGTCGATGTATACATCCCGGGTTGCCCGCCTCGACCAGAGGCTCTGATAGACGGCTTTGACAAGCTTCGACAGAAGATCATCCGCATCGGCGCTGTTCCGAGTGACGCAAGACCAGAGACAGAGGCACCGCTCATCATCGGAGATGAGTGAGGGGGGTTTCGATGGGAAAGATAGTACCAATCAAGACACAGAGGGCCGAGGCCAAGAAACTCGCTGCTGCCATCTCGGAGATCGACGGAGTCGAAGCCGAGGTGGCCGAGCGAGCGAGTGGCACCAACCCCCGCCCCGTCGTGCTCGGAAACAGCTCTCCAGAGAGTTGGAGGGCACTCGCCGAGACACTCCACTCCGAACACGGCGTTGACTACTGCTCGATGGTAACCGGCGTCCACTGGCCAGAGGGTGATGAGGACAAGAAGTGGGAAGTCGTCTATCACTTGATGAGAACCGGCATCAGAGACCCACCTATTGAGGATGGCCTGGTTCAGCCGGTCATCGTCGACCCCTCTACAGTCGAGGGCTCCGACACTCCACTGGAGTTGGAGTTTCATGTCCACCTGCCGGACACGAGGACCCCCTCGGTAGACTCGGTCCAGGACATCTGGGTCGGTGCTGATTGGAACGAGAAGGAGACCTGGGACCTCGTTGGGATAGACTTCGACGGGCATCAGGGAATGAGGAGGGTGCTGCAGCCCCACGAGACCCCCAAGGGATTCCACCCCCTGCAGAAGCAGCATCGCCTCCGCTACCACAGTTTCCAGGATATGTACGACGATTCCCAGGGATTCATGCGCAAGCCTGCTGACGCTGGCAAGATCAAGTGAGGTGAGAAGATGGCAGAGATGTGGATTTCGATGGGTCCCCAGCACCCGATGACCCACGGTCTGTGGACTCTCAAAGTCAAAGTCGACGGCGAGACCGTCGTCGACACCGAGCCCGATTTGGGCTACATCCACCGTGGAGTCGAGAAGATCTGTGAGGCTCGGGACTTCACCCAGATCACGACCTACTGCGACCGCCTCTGCTACGCCAGCGCCAACACCTGGTCCCACTCCTACATCTACGCGGCCGAGGACCTCCTCGAGGTCGAGGTCCCCGAGCGAGCCGAGTACATCCGCTTGGTGGCAATCGAGATCCAGCGCATTGCTAGCCACCTGATGTGGCTGGGCGCATATGGGCCCGACATCGGCAACCTGTCCGTGATGGTCTGGTGCCTGCGCGAGCGCGAGATGATGATGGATCTTCTCCAGGAGCTAGGCGGCTCACGCTTGCACTACAACTTCCCCCGTGTCGGCGGCGTCAAACGCGACCTACCGCATGGCTTCGCCCAGCGAGCCCGCGCCAAGCTCAAGTTGTTCCTCAACAGGATCCAGGAGTACGAGGCGCTGTTCGACGAGAGCACGGTGTTCCTAGTGCGCAGCCAGGGTGTGGGCTACGCAAAGCCGGAGGAGATGGTGAACCACGGCGTCACCGGCCCCAATCTGCGCGCTGGCGGCGTCAACTACGACATCCGCTGGGCTCACCCTTACTCGGTGTACAGCGAACTCGACTGGGAGCCCCCGGTGGAACGCTCCTCGATCAAGGGCGCCGACTGCTATGACCGCTACAGAGTCAGGGTCGAGGAGATGCGCGTGAGCGCGTCGTTGGCGCTGCAGGCTCTCGACAAGATGCCCGGAGGCGCCGACACCCACCACGAGCCAGGGGACCCGATGATCCTCGCCAAGGCGCCCACCCGGGCCCCAGAGGGAACCACTGGCGCACACCACTTCGAGGACAGCAGGGGCGAGTCGATGTTCTACATCGCCGGCGGCGGTGAGGGTCGAGGAAAGCAGCCGTACAGGGTCTCGATACGCTCTCCTATGTTCATCACAATCCCGTTCGCGGCCAAGTGCATGATCGGTTACAAGGTCGCCGACATACCGGCCATCATGGGCTCCTTCGACCCATGCATAGGAGAGACTGACAGGTGATTCACATGGCTAGCGGTGACTGGTTGGATATCGTCGGTTGGTCCGAGTCTTTCACCAGTTGGTCGATGGACAACGTGCACGACGTCATGCCCTCCAACGACATCGACATGGAGGTCACCATACCGAGCACTTGGGCCTGGCCGGAACCGATAACCATCGGCCCAATCTTCAATCTGCAGCAGGGCTTCGCTAGCATTCAACCCGCTCTCGAGTCGTTCATGCATGCCACCATCATGTGCACGGTCGTCTTCACCGTCATGATGCTCACTATGCTGGCCATCCCGTACATCGAGAGGAAGTTCATCGGACGGCTGATGGACAGACTCGGTGCCACCACCACCCTGAGGAGCCTGTGGGTCGGCGAGAGCGGAGTGACAGCGGGGGAGTGGTGGAAGCAGTTGCCCTTCGGCATGGGTATCCCTATCGGATGGGTCTTCAACCTGCTGAACTCGTATTGGGGGAACAGTCACGAACTTGAGACTGTATCCAGAGTCAACAACCGTAGTTATCACGGCTACTGGTTCCTTCTTCCCGGATTCTTCCAGGCGTTCGCCGACTTCATGAAATTCGCTACCAAGGAGCACATCGTACCGAAGAACGCCGACAAGGTGGTCTTCGAGATCGCCCCTGTCATTATCATCGCGACCACCATCATGGTGTTCGCCTTCGTACCGTTCGGCCCGCATATCTATGCTGCCAATCCAGAGCTCTCCCTCCTCTTCATGATGGCAATCTTCGGAGTCGCTCCGCTCGGGGTCTTCTTCGCCGGATGGGCCTCCAACAACAAGTACACCCTGATCGGCGGGATGCGCTCGGCAGCCCAACTCACCGCATACGAGATACCTCTGCTCATCACGGTTCTCGGCGTCGCAGTGCTCAGCGGCTCGTTCAACATCATCGAGATCGTCGACTTCCAGATGGGCCAGAACGAGGGCAACGTCTGGAACATCTTCCTACTGCCTCTGGGCGCGGCTCTGTTCCTCATCACCATGATCGCCGAGGTCGAACGCATACCGTTCGACATGCCCGAGGCCGAGGCCGAGCTCGTCGAGGGCTGGTGGACCGAGTACGGAGGTATCCGGTGGGGTCTGATGTTCGCCGCCGAGTACATGCGCTCGTACGCCGCATGCATACTGTTCGCCCTATTCTTCCTCGGCGGTTGGGAGGCGCCGTTCCAGCACACGCTCTCGGGCTTGTCAACCGTGGGGGGCACCTTCGAGACTGTCTTCACCGCCGTCCCAGGTCTCGTCTGGGTCCTGATCAAGGCCTGGCTGTTGTTCGCTGTGTTCGTCTGGATCCGCGCCTCTCTCCACAGGGTTCGCACGGATCAGATACTGGAGTTCGGCTGGCGCTACCTCCTGCCACTCTCGATGGTCAACCTCGTTGTGGCGACCATACTGCGATTGGAGGTCTGGACAGGAGAGCCATGGGACCTGTGGGTCCCGGTCACCCTCACGCTCGCCGCGCTGGCACTGTTCGTGATCCTCGCTATTGACGAGGACAAGGAGGCGCTGGAAGCCCAACGCCGTCCCTACAGCACTCAAGCCGTGGTCAAGGCATCGCCAGGGAGTCACAGGGACTAGGAGGTGGGATGATGAGTTACAAGGCGAATACCGGACATCCTCACGCGACTCCGAACTTCCGCAACCTCGTTATCCGTCCGATGTGGATGACCCTCAAAACCGCACTAAGAACAGTCCCCTTCGTCGGCAAATTGAGATTCCTGAAGAACAACTATCACGGCAAACCCACAGTCATGGTGGACCAGACCACGATGGACAGGGTCGGCCCAGAGCACCCGAGCGTCGGCCAGAGGTTCGCTCCTGACAGGGAGACCAGCCAGGTCATGCCGTTCATCGAGCGACCGGTCACGGTGATGTACCCCTACGAGCGCCTTGAGGATCTCGAGCCATGGCTCTTCGTGCCCGGGAATTACTTCGGCCGTATCGGAATAGTATGGGAGACCTGCACAGCTTGCAAGTTGTGTATCCACGCCTGTCCGAACGACTGTCTCCACATGACCACCGAGGTCCGAGTGAACGTGCTCGAGCTCTCCGAGGAGGGCGACGAGTGGCACGGCTACGGGGGCGAACTCGAGGAGGGCGGCTACGCAGCTAGGGAGAAGGAGGAATACGACGACATTGCCACAGGCTTCGATCTGATCAACGCGCACGCTGACGCACCTCAGCAGTACGACTTCGCCGAGGTCATCGAGATCTCTGGCGACAAGGCGACTGTTCGGTGGTCCGACGGCTCGGGAATCGAGACCGTCGACTCTACTTCCCTCAAGCCGGCCGAGCAAGACATCGTGTCGGGTCAGATAGACCTTGGCAGGTGCATGTTCTGCGGGCTGTGCGCCGAGGCGTGCCCATTCGAGTCCTTCTTCATGACCAACGAGTATGACGGGATGTCTGGTTTCTCCCGAGAGGAGCTGTGGATGGACGCCAGCAGAACCCGCGTCCTGCCTGCAGTCCATCAGGAGCGAGTCGACATGGAACTCGCCAAGCGCGCTGAGAAGGAGAAGAAGAAGCGCGCTCGCAAGGCTGCCCGAGCAGAGGCGTGAGACAATGCAAATCGACTTCGAGGCCCTGGTGTTCATCATTCTGGCAGCGACCGCCATCGGCGGCGCGCTGGGATGTGTCTACGCCCGTAAGGTCGCCCACTCGCTGCTTTCCCTCATGATGATGTTCTTCGCGGTCGCAGGCGTCTTCGTGATGGCCAGTGCGGAGATGCTGGCAGCGATTCAGATTCTCGTGTACCTCGGCTCCGTGATGCTCGTAGCCATGTTCGCAGTAATGCTCACCCGCAAGCAGATACAGGAGGGCTTGTAGGATGAGGGCACTGTCCGCACTGGCCCGACTGGGCATATTCGCATTCATCCTGATACTGCTCTCCGAGGTAATGTCACACTCGATGTGGGGCTCGACAGAGGCAGCACCTTCCACGCTCGACTTTGCGGTGGCTCTGTTCGGCGAGTGGTCGATGGCCACTGTGGTCCTCGGCGCGTTGCTGGCGATGGCCATGATCGGCGCCTCCTATCTAGTCCGTGACGAGCGCTTGGTCAATCTAATCTGGGACATGGAAGGTGATGACCAGTGATAGAGGCCAGTTGGATAGCCGGGCTCGGCGTCATACTGTTCGGAATAGGCCTTCTCGGCGCCTTCAGCCGCAAGAACGCCATCGTGGTCCTGATGTGCATCGAGGTGATGCTGAACGCGGCCAACCTCAATTTCGTCGCCGGTGCTGCGCACTACGGCGACGTCAACGGCTGGGTGTTCACTGCCATCGCAATCGCAATCTCAGCAGCTGAGGTAGCAATCGGGCTCGCTATCCTGTTGTCCCTGTACAGCACGCAGGAGACGATATACCTCGACGAGGCGAACATACTGAAGAATTGAGGCGAGAGCATGAGCGAGTCGAACAACGAGTGGCACCTCCTGCTACCGATACTGCCGTTCCTAGCGGTCGCACCGTACCTATATTCGACTGGCTGGGAGTCCGTCGAGGCCGCTTACCTGATAGTCGTGGTCCCGCTGCTGACTTTCCCGCTGATCTTGATTCTGGGACAGATGTACAACGGCAACGAGACCTGGAAGCAGCGCTACAAGGAAGGAGGTGTCTTCGCCCTCGGCGCCCTCGCACTGTCCCTCAGCATAGCTGTCTGGATAATCTACGACTATATTTCCGAATCAGCGCACTTCGAGGCCGCCTCGGTGGTCGACCCGTTCTCGTGGCTAACCTTCGACGTCCTACAGCATAACGGCTCGCAGTGGGAGCTCAGCACCGGCTTCGCCGACATCGGAGTCGGCGTCTGGATAGACTCGATCAGCCTGATGCTGCTTTTCGTTGCGACCTTCCTGTGCTTCCTGATCTGCTGGTTCAGCCTCGGCTACATGAACACGGACTCGATCAACGAGGACCGAAACCACCGCTTCTACGGGGAGTTCGTGCTCTTCGGCATCGGCATGTTCGGAATGGTGCTCGCTGACAACTTCCTGTGGCTGTTCATCTTCTGGGAGATAATGGGACTCTGCTCCTATCTCCTCATCGGCTTCTACTTCTGGAAGGAGAGTGCCGCTGCGGCTGCCAAGAAAGCCTTCCTGACTACTCGCGTGGGTGATGTTTTCCTGATGGTCGGCTTGCTGATTCTGTACAACATCTACGGATCGCTGGAGTTCGCTGTGATATTCGACGACCCCTCGACTGGCGTCGGCGGGGCGCTCGTCGACTCCGGAGAGCTGTTCTGGGCGTTGATGATGCTCTTCATCGGGGCCGTGGGCAAGTCGGCTCAGTTCCCGCTCCATGTCTGGCTGCCGGACGCGATGGAGGGTCCGACGCCGGTCTCCGCACTCATACACGCCGCGACGATGGTGAACGCCGGCCTCTACCTCGTCGCTAGGATGGTGCCTTTCGTGGACATCGGCCACGGCGGCGTCGCAGGACTCGAAGACATCGGACTCATCATCGCCTGGATAGGTGGCATAACAGCGTTCATGGCCGCCGCCATCGCCCTCGTCCAGAATGACATCAAGAAGGTCCTCGCCTACTCGACGATGAGCCAACTAGCCTACATCTTCACCGGATTGGGTACAGCCCTCTTCCTCCTAAATATCGGGGAGAACCATGCCGGGTACTTCGTCCTCGGTGCTTCGATGTTCCACCTGTTCAACCACGCCATGGCCAAGGGGATGCTGTTCATGGCGAGCGGCTCGGTCATACACGAGATGCATCACGCCCACGACCATGTACGTGAGCTGAGCCTCAAGTACAGCAGCCATGAGGGAGAGGACCCCTCGGCCTTCGACCCGCAGGACATGCGGATCATGGGAGGATTGGCAGCCAAGATGCCGGTCACTGCCACAGCGATGATGTTCGGATCGATGTCCATCATCGGCATACCCCTCATCGGCGGCTTCTGGTCCAAAGAAGGCATCATCGCCGAGACCTGGGCCACCTGCCTGCACGAAGAGCCGATGATGTTCGTACCCGCCCTCCTCATCCTCGCGACCGCGGGCATGACGGGCTTCTACATGACGAGGATGTGGCTGATGACCTTCGCCGGGCCACCCAAGAGCGAGGTGGTCGGGCACGTCCACGAAGCCACCCCTTGGATTAAGGAGCCGTTGATCATACTCACACTAATCACGGCCATCGGCGGATTCGCTCTCGCATTACTGGGAGCAGCCAACTTCCTCGGTGGCGAGTCGGACCACTTGGCGATTCACGGCGACGACCTCCTCTCAGCGATACTGAACGAGCTCGAGCACGCCTTCCTGCCTGATGACGCCAATCTGAGACTGGTCGGCTGGACTACAATCCTCATCGCTATGGTTCTGGGGCCTGTGATGGCCTCGCGCATCCACGGCGGGCGGCTCATCGACGGGGTCGAGTCCAGCCCCCTCGTCGCTTGGCTGGTCAACCTCTCCAGCCGCTTCGGCTCGCAGAATGTCGACGAGTTGGCTAACTCGCAACTCGCTGAGGCTCTGCAGAGGAGGTTGTACTTCGACGACCTCTACGAGATGGTGCTGGCAAAGACCGCTATCCCGCTCGCATCCTTCTCCGCATGGTTCGACCAGAACGTCATCGACGGAGTCATCAAACAGATCGCGTCGAAATCAGCTTTCGGCTCGGTGCAGATCCGCAGAGTTACCACGGGCAGCGCCCGTGACTACATCCTGATGGCAGCGGTCGGAATGCTCTCCATCTTCGCACTGATATGGGGGGTGAGCGCGTGATTGACGACCCCTTGTCAGTGATCACCCTCCTCCCTCTGGCGGCAGGCCTGATTCTGCTGGTACTGCCTCAGATCCTCCCGGGAGACTCGGCTGACGGCCTCAGGCGGGTATCGCGCAACATCAGCATGGGCGTGGCCCTAGCCATCGCCACGATCACGACCATGCTGTTCGTGGGAGAGATAGGCAACATAGACTGGACCAACATCACTCAGGGAGGATACGTCCTGGAGAACGAGGCCGTCTCCCTGATCCCCTCTATAGGGGTGTCTTGGAAGGTAGGTGCTGACGCACTCTCGTTCCCGATGATTTGGCTCACAGCGATCCTCATCCCAGTCTCGATGCTGGTCGAGTGGGACGCCAAGAGGGGGCACCTCTTCCACCCGCTTCTCCTGATTATGGAAAGCGCGCTCATCGGCGTCTTCGTCGCTCTCGACCTGTTCGTCTTCTACGTCTTCTGGGAGCTTACTCTGATTCCGATGTTCCTGCTCATCCTTGTGTGGGGTGGAGAGGATCGCCGCTACGCGGCGATGAAGTTCTTCATCTACACATTCACAGCGAGCGTCTTCATGCTCCTCGGCATCCTCGTGATGTACTTCCACACCGACCCGATATCCGGCCTCGGCGACCTGTCCGGGCACCACTTCGACCTGGTTGCCATGACAGCTCAGGAAAATCTGATTCCCAGCGAGGGCCTCAGGCACTTCGTCTGGTTCCTCCTGCTCATCGGCTTCGCCACCAAGATGCCCAGCGTACCGGTCCACACCTGGCTGCCGGACGCACACGTGCAGGCGCCCACGGCCGGCTCGATGCTGCTTGCTGGCGTGATGCTGAAGATGGGCGCCTACGGCTTCCTGCGAATCTCGGTCACAATCTTCCCCGAGTCAACGGTGGTGTTCATCCCGCTGCTGATAGTTCTGGGGATGGTGAGCTTGGTCTACGGAGCATGGGTCTGCATGGGCCAGACCAACCTCAAGCGCATGGTCGCCTACTCCTCAGTCTCGCATATGGGACTGATCTTCCTCGGTATCGCCACTATGCAGCCTCTGGGTATCGCTGGGGCGCTGTTCATGATGTTGGCTCACGGTATCATCAGCCCGCTTCTGTTCGCCGTGGCTGGGGCGTTCAAGCACCACTACCACACCCTCGAGATCGGCTCTATGAGGGGCATGGCGCACCACAGCCCGTGGCTTGCTGGCCACATGATGTTCGGCTGGATGGCCAGCCTCGGCCTGCCACTGCTCGCCGGCTTCGTCGCAGAGGTGACAATCTTGATCGCGTTCTGGATGTCTTACGGCTGGCTAGTGCTGCTACCCGCACTCACACTCATAGTCACGGCCGCGTATTACCTGAATTCGATGCAGCGCACCATCTTCGAGTCGAACGACCCGCATCGGGGAGACCTACCTGACTCCTTGCACGGCGAGGAGCCGAGCGACATAACCTGGCACGAGAACATCGGGATGTTCGTGCTGGCTGGCATGACCGTACTGTTCGGCATCATGCCATTCATCTTCTGGGACATGATGTCAGACTGGAGTTCCGGCTTCGTGGTCGATACGATGGTGGAAGCGATGCACTCACAGGGGTGGAGGCCATGAGTTCGATTTTCACCGACATAGACGCCGAGACGATGGGACTCATCCTGCCTGAGCTCATCATGCTGGCGGGCATGCTCGCGATGATCCTCATACCCAATCTCGGAGACGCTACGATGAGAATCCCCCTCACAAGGACGCGCGTCCCCATCCTGTTCGGAGGGACGAGGTTCGCATCGACGAACAACCCGAAGATCCCCAATCAGATTGCATTGACGACCTTCGGGCTCGCATTGGTCTCAGCCTTCCTGTTCATACACAACGAGGGCGATGTCGGCAACGCCCTGCATGTCGACGAGTTCAGCAGGCTGTTCACGATTATTTTCACAGCGTCCCTGTTGCTTGCTTCGATTGCTACGACTCACAGGCTGCCGGCGCGGCCCAAGGTGACCGCGCCGATCGAGACAGACTCGTTGGCTAGGGCCGATGCGAAAATCAACGCGCTGATAGACAATCGGAGGCAGGTCGACTTCCATATCCTTCTGGTCACGACCGGCCTCGGGATGAGCCTGATGGCGATGGCCACCAACCTGTTCATGCTCTTCGTCTGCCTCGAGCTCGCTTCGCTCTCGTCATACATCTTGGTCGCCTTCCACAAGGAGATTGATGTCGGCGGCGAGGCCGGGATGAAGTACTTCATCGTCGGCTCGGTGGTCTCAGCGGTAGGAATCTACGGAATGTCCCTTCTTTACCTCTGGAACGGCAACTTGGACATGGCCGACCTAGAGGCCTCTTGGAATGCAATGGAGACGATGGACCCATTCGCTGCTATCGGCGTCGGCCTGATGCTGGTCGCCTTCGCATTCAAGGTCGGAGCAGCCCCATTCCACCTCGCTGTTCCCGACGCCTACGCAGGCGCATCATCCCCTGTGGCCGGGGTCCTGGCAACGGCCTCGAAGGCGATGGGCTTCGTCGCACTGATGCGCCTCCTGCTCATCGTAACCATGCCAGCGGCTGGAGAGGCGTTCTGGTTCGCAGTGCTTGCCATAATCGCCGTGGTGACGATGACGTGGGGCAATCTGGCAGCGCTGACCAGCGACAACCCGAAGCGCATTCTGGCGTACTCGAGCGTAGCCCACGCTGGCTACATGCTGGCCGCACTCACCGCCATCGGCAGCGGACTGGCCGACACCGATGCAACGGCCCTGCTGATGACCGCTGTGTTGTTCCACCTCGTCGTCCTCTTGCTGTTCAAGTTCGGCGCCTTCCTCGTCCTCTCGATGCTCGAGACCGAGGGACGCAGCCATCGGCTCGAGGACCTCCACGGACTGGCTCGAAGGGATCCGATTGTAGCCGCCTCCATGTTCATCTTCATGCTCTCGCTGGCGGGTGTCCCGCCGCTCTCCGGGTTCCTGTCGAAACTCCTGATGATCAACGGTATAGTCAACGTCTCCGCCGGCACTGGAGCGCTGTCGTCTACATCGATCGCATCTTGGGCTCAGGGCGTCGATCCTATCTTCTGGCTGGCCGTCGCCATAGTCCTCAACAGCGCTCTGTCCCTGTTCTACTATCTCAGAATCGGACTGGTGATGTTCTTCGAGGCTCCCGAGAGCGAGAGGAGGCTCAAGCGCGCAGGATCCCTCAGGATGGCCATAGTGGGATGCGCGCTGCTCACCCTGCTCTTCGGGTTCGGTCCGATGAGCGAGTCACTGCTCGACTTGGTTAGCGTAGCAGTCGACTCTTTCACGGGCAACTGATTCTGCATGCTCAACTTCACATAGGGGACGCTCGACGGAGCCGCATGGCCCGTAGGGAAGAGAAGGTCGACACTGAGCTTCTGGCTAAGCTGGAATCAAGTGGAGACCGCATCCGCGTCCCCCTTCCCAAGCGGAAGGTGAACGAGATGTTCGCAATCGCCGATCAGATACTCGGCGGACGCAGGGTGCGCGCTGTGTGTGAGGACGGCGAGAGCCGACTCGCGCGCATCCCTGGCAAGATGCGCCGCCGGCAGTGGGTCCGCGAGGGCGATCTGATTGTCGTCCAGCCATGGGACTTTCAGGATGAGAAGGCCAACGTCTGCATGCGTTACACCAAGACACAGTCACTCTACCTCTCGAGGAAGGGTGTGCTGCCCGAGATAGTCGACCTGTTCGGCATGGCTGACTTCGAGGCCGTGGCCGATATCGACCAGAAGATCCCCGAGGCCACCTCGGAGCCTGAAGCAGTGGAGGCTGCGGATACCGACTCCGTCGAGCCCGAACCAGTAGCAGAACCTGCTCAGGATTCTGAGGACGACATAGACTCATTCTTCGGGTGAGAGAATGTCCGACGAGTTCGACGACCAACCCGACATCGACGCTCTGATGAGGGGCGAGAAGAAGCACGAGTGGATGTCCGATCCGCGCTTCAAGAAGATGTTCGCCGAGGTCGAAGACGCATTGCAAGGAGTCCTCGGAAAGGGCAAGTTCGAGTGGGTGGACAGAAGAGTCTTCGACCAGGTATTCGACCGCTCGACCCTGCTGGCCGTCCACAAGCTCATGCAGAAGGGGGAGATCGAAACCATCGACTATCCCATAGCCCGAGGAAAGGAGGCTCACGTCTTCCACGCCACGACCAACCACGGTCCAGTGGCGGTCAAGATATTCCACACAACCAACGCCGTGTTCAAGGGTCTGGCGAAGTACATCGATGGAGACCCCAGATTCAGCGGCCTCTCACGACGCCACCGGGAACTGGTCAATATTTGGGTGCGTAAGGAGTCCCGCAACCTCAAGCGAATGCGCAAGCACGGACTCAGGGTCCCCGAGCCCCTTGACAGCCTGAAGAACGTCCTCGTCATGAGCTATCTGGGAGACGACAAGGGCGCGAGCCCTCGTCTCAAGGACATCACCATCGACAAGCCGTACGAGGTGTTCGAGGACCTTCTCGACTTCATCGCCATCAACTGGCAGACCTGCAGACTCGTCCATGCTGACTTCAGTGAGTACAACATCCTCTGGTACGACGGCGAACCGTGGGTCATCGACGTCGGTCAAGGAGTGACGCACCAACATCCCAATGCCGAGGAGTTCCTAGTCAGGGACGTCACCCGACTGGTCGAGTGGATAAACAGACAGGGACACAGCATCGACGTGGCCGAGAGCCTAGCGAGAGTGCTGGATGACCCTGTTCCGACCCTGCCCCCGCTCTCGGGCGGAGATTAAAGCAGGGTGGCGGGTCGGCCGCATTCGTGGAGCTACTAGCACGCATCCCACAGGACCGCATAGCCGTGCTGATAGGCAAGGGCGGCGAGACCCGAAGGATGCTCGAGGAGGCCAGTGGGGCCACGATCGAAATCGATTCGAAGTCCGGCGAGGTGATGGCGGACTGGGGTGAGAGCGAGGTGGATCCGGTGATTCGCATGAAGATGCCCGAGGTCATCGTGGCCATAGGACGCGGCCTCGCTCCCAAGAGGGCAGTCCAACTCATCGAGGATGAGGTCTTCCTCAAGATGTACGACATCCGTGATTGGGTCGGACGCCAGCCGAATCAGACCCGTAGGATGAGGAGCAGACTGATCGGCAGAAACGGACGGATACGCACCCTCATCGAGGAGATTTCCAATTGCGAGATGGCGATTTACGGCTCGACCGTGCTCGTCATCGGCGATGAGGACGGACTCGCCCTCGCGAATCCTGCGATTGAAGGAATCCTACGCGGCTCCGAGCACAGCACCGTGCTCCACGGACTGGAGCGGGACCGCAAGCGCCAGAGGCTGCGCTCGCGTAGCCTGGAGAGCTACGAGGAGCGCGACCCGGACGAGCCCTCGGTCTTCGAGACCCTCGTACCGGGGTTGGCTCAGGCCCGCCGTCGCCGAGAGCGCCGTTACACGGATTCCCAAGTGGACCCTAATGACGAGACCGAGGTCGAACGAACCCTCGAGCTCGCAGAAGACGAGGAAATCATCTACGAAGAGGAGTGATTCATACCGCCATGCATAAGCGTGGCGCACTTCACGGAATGCCGTGACTAATCCTCTCGAAGAGATGTACGACTACGAGGAATGGGCCACTAAAGCCCTGCTGCTGGTCGCCGGCCTCTTCTTCGGTGGCATCGCATTGAACGTTCTGGATGTGGAAAACCCCCTCACCGACTTCCTCTACCAGTACTATTTGGATCCGATAATAGAGGAGTCCAGTTCCGATGCTGGTTACAACTTGTTCAACACAATGACCTACGCAATCGTACTCGCTCTGTTCGCCGTCGCTCTCTCTGCATGGCTCCGTCATCTGGGGATAGATCACAGCGATGCTACGATACTGGCGCTACTGCCCTACGTCCTCTGGGCAGCCCTTGGCGAGATCGTTGAGGATGCCAGCATGTTCGACGCCTCGCTCGACGCCTACTTCGTTAGTCCCGGTATCCACTTCCAGACCGCTGCGTGGGTGGTCATCGCCGGGGCCGCCGGCTATCGCATAGCCCACAATGACTCGATTCTCGATGAGGACAGGGTTTCGAGAGTAGACGGCGTGGCCACAATACTCATCGGAATGCAATTCGTGATTTACTACATCTCCATCGATAGCGGGCCAATCGCCTCATCAGAAGGATTCGATAACACTCCGATGCTTGTCAGCGGCATCATCGCGCTGCTTCTCCCGACCCTGGTTATGAACGACAGTCTGTCAGGGTTCACAGCAGTGCAACGCTCGGTGTTCCTAGTCGGTCTGGGCGGCTCAATACTGCTGCTGGGACCCCTCGTATCGTATGGAATCAACAATCCCGACGACATCACTCTCTGGCCGCTCGCAGTCGTCATCGGCGCGCCTGCGGTGCTTGTCTACCAGATGCATCAGACAGGTCTTCCGGCCGCTAGGGAATTGGCCGAGCACGGCTTCGTCGCAGGCATCCTGCCCCCTGGGATGACCGAGGAGCAGTATGATGAGTTGGTATCCTCCGACAAGGATCTCATCCAGAGCCTGAGGAACAAGGCGGTGATGGCTTCACCAGTGGTCTCTCTGGCGGTCGCGGGGCAGTTGCTCGATGGGCTTGCCACAGGCATCGGGATAGAGGCGTTCGGATACACCGAGAAGCACCTGTTCTCGGCCGATATCATCGAGTTCTTCGGCTCAGCATATGGGTTCACTGTAGTCAAACTGGCTCTGGGCATGCTCATCTGGTACTTCTTCGCGATTTCCAACTTCGAGCACCGCCAGCAGCACCTGAGGATACTGGTAGCCGTCGCCATGATGGTCGTAGGCATGGCGCCCGGGCTCAGGGACGTCGGACGACTCGCTCTGGGTGTCTAAAATCGACATCTACGATGTCGAGCCCATTCAATTGAAGGCTCGCGTGCTGTCTGAGGGGTCCGAGAGACATGGACAGGCTGCCTACTCGTATCGACCGTGGAAGCGACGACTTCCAGTCCCGGCGAGAGAAGAACGTGACTCTGGCAGAGGAGCTCAGAGACAGGCTGGACTCCGTCAAGGACGGTGGTGGTGGCAAGTACGTCGAGCGTCACCGAGAGCGCGGCAAGAGCCTGCCGAGGGAGAGGATCTTCGAGATATGCGATGCCGGGACCCCGTTCCTCGAGCTCTCGACCCTAGCGGCAAACGAACTGTACGACGGGAGAGCCCACTCTGCAGGCATCGTGACCGGAATTGGGGTGGTGCACGGCAAGGAGTGTATGTTCGTGGCCAACGATGCGACCGTGAAGGGAGGCTCGTACTACCCGATGACAGTCAAGAAGCACATCAGGGCGCAGGAGATCGCCGAGGAGAACAACCTGCCCTGCATCTATCTGGTCGACTCGGGGGGCGCCTTCCTGCCGATGCAGGACGAGGTCTTCCCTGACAAGCTGCACTTCGGTCGTATCTTCCGCAACCAGGCCATCCTCTCCAGCAAGGGGATCCCGCAAGTGGCCGCCGTGCTCGGCTCGTGCACCGCCGGAGGCGCCTACATCCCGGCGATGTCCGATGAGTCGATCATCGTCAAGGGCAACGGCACCATATTCCTCGCCGGCCCGCCGCTGGTCAAGTCGGCCACCGGCGAGGAGGTCTCCGCCGAGGATCTCGGCGGGGCCGACCTGCACACCAAGGAGTCGGGCGTCGCTGACCACTTCGCCAACGACGAGCCTGAGGCACTGCGCATGGTGCGCAGCGTGGTTGAGAACCTAAATGTCGGCCCCAAGCACAGGCTCGATGTCTCGCAGCCCGAGGAACCCGCACACGATCCCCAGGACCTGATGGGCATCATCCCAGGCGACAATCGCACGCCTTACGATGTCAGGGAGGTCATATCAAGAATCGTCGACGGCTCGCGCTTCCACGAGTTCAAGCAACGCTACGCCAACACTCTGGTCTGTGGCTTCGCTAGAATCCACGGTTATCCCGTCGGAATCGTCTCTAACAACGGAATTCTGTTCTCCGAGTCCGCGCTCAAGGGAGCACACTTCGTCGAGCTCTGCGGCCAGCGCGGCATCCCACTCGTGTTCCTGCAGAACATCACCGGGTTCATGGTCGGCCGTGATGCCGAGGCCGGAGGTATCGCCAAGGACGGGGCCAAACTCGTCACGGCCGTATCCTGTGTCCCAGTGCCGAAGTTCACAGTCATCATCGGCGGCTCGCACGGTGCAGGTAACTACGGCATGTGCGGCCGGGCCTACGACCCGCGATTCCTATTCATGTGGCCGAACGCCAGAATCTCGGTGATGGGCGGCGAGCAGGCTGCCAGCGTGCTGTCGTCGATAGGAAATGTCGATCCCGATGAGATTCGCGAGAGGTACGAGAGTGAGAGCAACCCGTACTACTCCACCGCGCGGCTCTGGGATGACGGTGTAATCGACCCCCGAGACACCCGCGATGTGCTCGGACTGTGCATATCAGCCAGCCTCAACGCGCCGATGCCGGACCAGGACTACGGCGTTTTCAGGATGTGATATGTTGAGGATGAGCGATGTCAGGCCGTCAGCGGAATTCTGCTCGTTGAGCATCGACACTTCGGTCGCCACTCTCACCCTAGAGCGAAGCGACGTCTACAACGCACTCAACGTGCAACTGATCAGCGAACTCATCGACACGCTCGACTGGACCGCGCAGCGCTCTGTCGGCACAACCGGTTCGCTGCGCGATCAGGACGGCTCCGAGTACCTGCGGGTGCTAGTGCTCCGTGGCGCAGGACGGCACTTCTGCGCAGGAGCCGACATCAACATGATGCGAGATGCAGGGGTCAAGACCCCGGAGGAGAACCGCGCCGACTCCGAGCGCCTCGACCGCTTATTCAACACCCTGTGGGCACATCCTTGTTTCACCATCTCCACCGTTCAGGGGGTGGCACTGGGCGGGGGTGCCGGCCTCCTCGCCTGCTCTGACCACGTAATCGCTCTCGACAGCGCGAGAATCGCCCTGTCCGAGGCCAAGTTGGGAATCCTGCCCGCGGTAATCGGGCCATACGTCTACCGCCGCGTGGGCAGTGCTCAGTTCCGACGGCTCGCCATGCTCGCAGGGCGCTTCGACGGACGCGAGGCGTTGAATATCGGAATGATCGATCAGGTCTCCACCTCATCAGAGGAGTCTGCTGAGATGGTCGACGCTGCGATTGCTACGGTGATGAGCACCGGTCCCGTGGCGGTTACTGAGGCCAAGAGGCTGGTTCAGACTTTCGACCGCTGGCATGGCACCGATGAGGATCTGCGTCGGTGGACGCTTGACAAGACCAGCGAGATGAGGGGCTCACCCGAGGGTCAAGAGGGGCTGTCAGCGTTCCTCGACCGCCGACCGCCGGCCTGGTCACCGGAGGATCAGGACGGTTGAACATGACATCAGGACCCTTCGACAACGCTCCTCGACCCTTCGGCACGGTGCTGGTAGCGAACCGCGGTGAGATCGCCGTGCGGGTGCTGCAAGCCGCCAGAGAGGCAGGGCTCCGTGGAATAGCCGTTTACTCGGACGCTGATGCCGGCTCCCTACACGTCGAGGTGGCTGACGACGCAGTCCACCTTCCCGGCGCCACCCTCGCTGAGACCTACCTCAACCCAGAGGCCCTGATCTCAGCGGCCGGCGGCTGTGGGGCCGAAGCGATACACCCGGGATACGGTTTCCTCTCCGAGCGAGCCGACTTCGCCATAGCCGTCGAGGACGCTGGACTGATTTGGATCGGCCCGCCGTCAGGCGCTATCTCAACGATGGGAGACAAGATCTCAGCGCGCATCCGGATGCTTGAGTCAGGAGTGCCCGTGATACCCGGCGCGGAGCTCTCGGTTCCTGACGGAGCCGATCACCTCGGCGCGCTAGCAGCCTGCGCAGCCAGAGTCGGCTACCCCCTACTGCTCAAGGCTAGTGCTGGTGGAGGCGGCAAGGGAATGCGCGCGGTGCACGAGCCCAAGATGCTCAGGACCGAGTACGAAGCGGCATCGCGAGAGGCTTCAGCCGCCTTTGGTGACGGCACGATATACGTCGAGCGACTACTCTCCGGCGCACGGCACGTGGAGGTGCAGATTCTCGCCGACTCCCACGGAAATTGCATCCACCTCAACGAGAGGGACTGCTCTTTGCAGCGCAGGCACCAGAAGGTGATCGAGGAGTCCCCTTCCCCGGCCGTGGATCATCAGTTGCGCCAGGCCATGGGGGACACAGCGGTGACGGCAGCCAAGGCAGTGGATTACATCGGTGCCGGAACGGTGGAATTCATGTTGTCGCCGAAAGGCGATTTCTACTTCCTCGAGATGAACACCCGATTGCAGGTCGAGCACCCTGTGACAGAGATGACCACGGGCATAGACCTCGTTCAGAAGCAGTTTGAGGTGGCTGCGGGCCTGCAATTGGGAATAGTGCAGAGCGATGTCTGTATGAGCGGCCACGCCATCGAAGCGCGAATCTACGCAGAAGACGCATCGAAGGGATTCCTTCCTGTGGTTGGCAGGCTGGCCTTGTGGAAGCCGCCGCATGGCCCGGGAATCAGGGTCGACTCGGGAGTCAGGCAGGGCGATGTCGTAACCATCGACTTCGACCCGATGCTAGCCAAACTAGTCGTTCACGCCTCAACTCGCCGGGCTGCTCTGCGCAGGCTCGACGCCGCCCTAGCAGACCTAGTGGCGCTGGGAGTGACCACCAATATCGGATTCCTCCGTAATGCGGCCGCGCACCACGCATTCGCGAGCGGGAGCGTCACCACTGAGTTTCTGGACTCCGCTCCCATCTCAGAATTCGCTGAGCCGGGAGCAGATCCGGCCGTCCTCGTCGCCATAGCTTCTGCAGCTCAGCGACTTGGGATGGAGCGAGCCCCTTCGGACGACGCGTCTGGCTCCGTAGACGAGCACACAGGGCATTCAGGTGACCCGTTCAGGACCCTGTCGAGGTCATTCCCCTGAGGTGAGAATATGGATTGGAGCGTGGGAGAGGACAGCAGGCGATACACCGTCGCCCTAAATGACTCGGACGGCGCTCTGAGACTCTCGTCGGTACAACACGATGGAATGGAACTCGACTCTCCGGAAATCTCAATCACCCGTGACGACCATCACGGGCGACTCAGAGTGGAGATCGCCGGGACCCCCCGACTCGCTTACGTGGCCAAGGTCGGAGATGCCTGGTGGATACACCTCGATGGGCGAATTCACATCGTCCGCGCGCACGAGCCCGGCAGCGCCAGGACCGAGCCGTCCGAAGGCAGCCTCTCTGCACCGATGCCCGGGACGATACTCGAGGTTCACGTCAAGGAGGGGCAGAGAGTGCGCAAGGGACAGACACTCGTCGTGTTGGAGGCGATGAAGATGGAGCACCGAATACAGGCCCCGAAGGCGGGCGAGGTCACGAACCTCCACTTTTCCGAGGGTGACAGAGTCGATATGGGGGAGATTCTGGTACAAATCGGCGATTGATGCCGGGTTTGGGTTAATATCACGCCCTGCAGTCGGATGCCCATGCAAGAGGTGACCATCATCATGGCCACCCTGATGGGCATCAGCCTAGCCGCAGCCTCGGGATTCCGTGTCTTCCTGCCCCCGTTCCTGCTATCGCTGGCTGCTCGCTTCAACGTGGTTTGGTTTCTAGACATAGATCTCATAGGAACCCAGTTTGAATTCTTCACGTCCACTCTGTCGATAGTCGTCTTGGGAATAGCTACAGTAGCGGAATTCGCTGCGTTCTATGCTCCTTGGATCGACAATGCTCTCGATACCATCGCAACGCCGGCTTCTATCATGGCAGGTGTCGCGATGACGGCCATAGTCCTCGAGGGTAACGATCCGATTATTCAGTGGGCAATCGCTATTGTCGCCGGAGGCGGTGTGGCGGCTACCATCCAGTCTGCCACGGTAGCCACCAGGGGTCTGAGTTCGACTTTCACCTTCGGATTGGGGAACTCGGCTGTGGCTACAGGTGAGAACGTCGCGAGCGTGGCACTGACTCTGATTGCGATTCTGATTCCGTTCCTCTCTGCGTTGTTCGTGCTGGTGATAGTGGCCCTGCTTCTACGAATGAAGCGAAAGAAGAAGGAACCAGTGGCTCAGTGAAGTGGCTCAAGGGCCCCCTGTCCTCCCATGTAGGGCCTGAGGACCTCGGGGATGCTGACGCGACCGTCCTCCATCTGGTTCTGTTCCATTATGGCTACTAGGGCTCTGCTCGTGGCCACGGCGGTCGAGTTGAGCGTGTGGACCGCCGCATTGCCCTCAGTGGTACGGTATCGCATGCGCAGTCGGTTGGCTTGGTAGTCGGTGCAGTTGGAACAAGAGACGACCTCCTTGTAGTCCCCGGCTCCCGGTAGCCAGGCCTCCAAGTCGTACTTCCTAGATGCCACTGTTCCCATGTCTCCTGTGCAGATGTTGACCACCCGGTAGTGCAGTCCGAGGTTGTCCCATAGGCCGGTCGCGTTGTCTAGAAGCTCCTCGTGGTGACCCCAGCTGTCGTCGGGATGGCAGATGACGATCTGCTCGATTTTCGTGAACTGGTGGACGCGCCAGATACCCCGGTCCGAGAGCCCATGCGCACCAACCTCGCGACGGAAGCATGGCGAGACACCGACGAGTCTGATGGGCAATTCCGACGGTTCGATGATCTCATCCATCCTCATCGCTGTGAGCGGATGCTCACTGGTCGCGATGAGATAGTGCTTGTCCGGCTCGACTCCGTACATCACGGTCTCGAAGTCCTCGAGGTCGGTGACGCCCTCGTAGGCTTCTCGATTCATCATCAGCGGCGGCTGGACAAGTGTGTAGCCTCTACCCATCAAGAAGTCGGCCCCGTACTGCTGGAGGGCCATCTCCAGACGCGCCAAGTCGCCCTGCATGAAGTAGAAGCGGCTGCCGGCGACCTTGGCACCTCGCGCCTGGTCGACCCATCCGTTCATCTCGATCAAGTCGTTGTGGTTGCGCGCCTCGAAGCCCAACTCGACCTTCTCTCCGTGCATGCTATGGAGCGTGTTCTTCTGATCGTCCTCACCTACGGGAACGTCGGCGTGCAGGATGTTCGGGATTCGCATCCTCAGGGCATCGCGTTGTGCTAGGCACTCGTCTGAGTGCGCACCCAACTCGTCGATTTGCGCGCCGATGTCAGCGACTTCCGCCATAATGGAGTCAGCAGCGGCGGAGTCACCCGACTTCTTAGCCGCCGCAACCCCCCTCGCAGCCTCGTTTCGGGCCTTACGCAGTTGGTCGGCGTCGTATCTGGCCCTGCGCCACTCCTCATCGAGACGGATGACCTCGTCGATGTTCTCGTGCGTCAGCTCCCGCCTGTCGTGGTCGGCCCGAATAACGTCAGCGTGTTCTCTGAACATGCTGATGTCGAGCATAGCGACCAGCCCTGAGGGCTGGTCAGCATCCCTTCAATCAATCGGCCATTCCGCTCAGAAGAACGAGATGTCCTGCCAAAGAGCGGTTGGGCCAAGCGCGATGATGCCCGCAATTAGGTATCCGAGTATGCTGCCGCCGTTAAGGAGAGGCAGGCCCGCCTGCGGATTCCCGCGTGCGACCTGAGTCATCAGAGCGACATAACCGGCTAGGCCACCGACAAGAGTCCCCAGTCCAACAGCCAGGGGGCCTGCGTGCATGGTTCCGAAAACATAGTCGATCTCTGGCCCCATCTCAGGCAGGAAGGAGACAGCCGAGATGACCAGCATTCCTGGGAAGATGACATCTCCAAGACCCATGAACAGAGCGTCCCCACCGCTCTTCTTCGGCTCGGGCATGTTCTTGACAGGGTCATCCCAGTCCATGTCCTCGGGTGTCTCGCTACGCATCACCTGGTCCCCCTCTTCGAGGAATGAGTAGCCCTTGCTTTTCGGAGCGACCAGTAGCACAGGCAGTTTGAGGCTGATCATGGTGTCTGCCAGTTCGAGCATGTGCTTGCTGCTGTTGACCGCCCAGTGGTCGTAGACCGCCGCTATCACCATGAAGAGAATGATGAGGACGGGCACGAACGAGATTCCGATTATCGTGACGACACCGGCTCCGACCAGTATTCCGACCCCGTTCACCACATACCACTCAGGATACCGATGCAGCAGCACCATCAACGCGGTGCCGATGATCACGGTGCTGCTGACTACCAAGTAGACGGATTCGATGCCAATCAACCACCAGAACAGGGCTGAATAGGGCTGCAGCGCGTAGAACATGCTGAACCACAGGGCGAACATCACGATTGCCTTGATCGCGAAGTCCAGCCCCTTTCGCGCCAGCCAGATTATTACTACAGTGAAGATCAGAATGAAGAACATCTCCAGTAGGACGTTACCGACTTTCGCTGCCCCCTCCTCCCCGAAGGCTCTGGCCTCGGGTATGTCGTAGACTGGCTGGATACTCAGTCCGAGCAGAATTGTTCCCACGAACATCCCGGCCATCCCGGCCATCGAGGCCCATTGCTGCTGCATCTGCTCGAGAACACTGGGAGACTCGCCCCGGGCCATGCTCCCACGAACTTCAAGGGCCATATCACCTTGACCCGTTCGCGCCTGAGCCCATACGGCGACCGAGGATTCGAGATGAGCAACCGAGACTGGCTTGAAGGGCTCCTTCTTGAGGGCATGAAATTTCGTCTTGGCAATCCCAAGAGGATACTCAAGCGACTGGGCAAAAAACCGCACAAGAAATTCAAATTCAAATCAATCCACGTCGCTGGAAGCAACGGCAAAGGCTCTTTGTGTGTCCAGCTGTCGGCAGCCGCCACCGCCAGCGGTCTGAAAACGGGACTGTTCACCAGTCCTCACTTGGTCAGGGTCGAAGAGAGGGTCCGCATCAACGGCAGGCCAATCGAACCAGACGATTTCGACCGACTGCTCGGCGCTGTCAGGAAAGCCGCGTCCGCCGAGGAGCGCATCCCGACCTACTTCGAAGCGACCTTCCTAGTCGCGATGCTGGCATTCAGAGAGGCCAAGGTAGATCGTGCCATCTTCGAGACAGGAATGGGTGGCAAACTCGATGCCACGAGGTTGGTCGATGCGGACTTGTGTATCCTGACCACAGTCTCGCTGGAGCACACTGAGTACCTCGGTGATACCCTGGCAGAGATTGCCACCGAGAAGGTTGCAATTCACCGCTCCGGCACCCCATTCATTGCCCTCGAACCTGAGGATGCAGAGGTCAGGCGCGTCATAGAGGAGAAATGTGGCGAAGACCTTCTACCCTGGTGGCGGAATGAGAGAAACTCCTCTACATGGATGGACTATGGATTGATTGTAGAGCGCATCTCTCGAAAGAAAGGTTGGTCCGAAACGAGTGGCGAGTGCTATTGGCCCGGGCGCTCGCCTGGATATGGCGAGGGGTGGATTGACGGTGTACTGACCCAACTCAGCGCGGCCCACAACGCTGAGAGTCTGGAGCGTGACTTCTCAGAGGCTTTCCCCGACAGTGTCGTGCTACTCGGAATGAGCAAGAAGGCCGATCTGAGAGCAACCATGGAGCCAGTGGTCAGCGAACTCCGCTCGACCAACTCCTTTCCGAAGGTCGTCTTCACCGAGCCTCAGACCGGCCGCAGTCCCGCAGTACCAGTTGAGCAACTCTGCGAGATGATGGAGAAGATGGGTGTCGGGCACATTCCGACGGCTGTGGAGAAGGACCCCAGGAAGGCGTTCGAGATGGCTGGGCAGATGGCGAGGGAGGGGGGGCACCAACTGCTCGTGATAGGAAGCGTGTATCTCATCGGGGACTTGCTGAAATATGTCGTCGAGAGAGACGGATTGAATCTCTGGGACGAGTTGAC
>Ga0207991_1000209_pt1 | contig 41036 bp, 39 predicted proteins | sample ETN07SmetaG_FD_185786 | JGI IMG/M metagenome (GOLD analysis project Ga0207991, IMG submission 185786) | Marine microbial and viral communities from oxygen minimum zone, Eastern Pacific Ocean - ETNP2014F14-07SV275 (SPAdes) (version 2) | ecosystem: Environmental > Aquatic > Marine > Oceanic ...
TTTGTAAACTGTTCCCTTTCAAACATCTGGGGATTTGATGTACCTAGTGTTGGTATCTCGTTTAGCGTTTCGAAAAGTACCAACAAAAGTACCAACAAATTGTTGGTATCTCGTAGTATTGGAATGTATTGCGTTGGACTAATTATATCGTAGAAAGCCCATACTTTCAGGGCTTTTGGGACTTTATTGGACTTGTTCGGATGAGAATTTGGTCGGGGCGGCCGGATTTGAACCGACGACCACTACACCCCCAGTGTAGTGCGCTACCAGACTGCGCTACGCCCCGATAAGATCGCTTTCATCCCTGTGTTCAGGAACAAAACTTAACGATAAGTTTACTGTCTTTCTTTAGCACCGATCCCCACCAGTGTAGTGCGCTACCAGACTGCGCTACACCCCGATAAGAGAAAGATTCAGTGAATTGCTAATCAAGATAAATTTTATAACGAATTAGTGCTGCTTTTGTAAGCAAAGATCCCTACAAACGCCCAATAACCTCTTCCAAATCCCTCACCAACGACTTGATCTCACTAGAATTCACGTTGGGTTTGGTCAGATCTTCCGGGCTGTCACTCATTTTTTGTCGAGCGCCACCTATGGTGTAGCCCTGCTCGTAGAGTAAGCTCTTGATTTGTCTGATTAAAATAACGTCCTGGCGCTGGTAATAACGGCGGTTTCCGCGCCGTTTTCCCGGCTTTAACTGGGGAAATTCGGCTTCCCAGTAGCGCAGCACGTGGGGCTTAACAGCGCAGAGTGCACCCACTTCGCCGATGGTGAAGTAACGTTTGGGGGGGATTGGAGGTAATTCGTCGTTATTCTTCGGTTCCAGCATAACCTTCTAGCCTTGCCTTTAGCTTCTGTCCTGGCCGGAAAGTGACAACTCGGCGTGCCTTAATGGGGATTTCTTCACCGGTTTTTGGATTGCGGCCGGGTCTCTGTTTCTTGTCCCGGAGGTCAAAATTGCCATAGGCAGATAGTTTCACTTGCTCATTGCGTTCGAGGGACAGGCGGACTTCTTCGAAGAACTGCTCAACCACTTCCTTGGCTTCCCGTTTGTTCAATCCGAGTTCTTCGAACAGGCGTTCCGCCATGTCGGCCTTGGTCAGTGCTCCATCCGCCATCGTCAATTCCCCGCCTAACTCCGCAATTTTGCATTAAATTTATCATATAGTGCGTTGACGCAGCTACCAATTATTGTGTTAATGTCTTCATCACTAAGAGTGCGTGAAGGATGTTGCCACGTCAACCCCAAAGCGATACTTTTTTTACCTTTTGTGACCGCATCCCCTTGATAAACATCAAATATTCGTAAGTTAGTCAGAAACTCTCCGCCCTCATCCCGAATCAAGGCCAGGATAGCGTCTGCCGATACCGAATCGGCGATAACAATGGCGAGGTCCCTGCTCACCTCGGGGTAGCGAGACAGCGTTTGTACACTGGGCAGAATAGCTGATTTCATCGCATCCAGCTGTAATTCGAACAGAAACGGGGCGGTTTTGAGATCGAGTTTGCGGGCAATGGCAGGATGTAATGCGCCGATATGGCCTATGGGCTCACCGTCGTAGTCAACTCGGGCACACTGGCCGGGATGAAAACAGCCGTACTGGGCCGGGATGAAACTAAAAGCATCGATATTGCCACCCAGCCCAAGTAAAACCTCTACATCACCCTTTATATCATAATAATTGCATGTCTCTTTGTTATTATTCCATATTTTAGGGTATTTATATCCCGATATTAGCCCGGAAATCATGGCGACCTGACGAATATCAGCGGCTTCGAGGAAAAATACCAGGCCACTCTCAAACAGACGAATACGCTCTTGCTGGCGATTCTCGTTGTAACTCAGTGTACTCAATAATGCCGGCAAGATACTCGTTCGCATCAGCGACATTTCTTCCGAAATGGGGTTTTGTAGGGGTATGGCCGCATCCTGGGGGCAGACAAGTGCTGACAAATTCGGGTCGATAAAACTGTAACTAACCACCTCTTGATAGCCGAGAGAGACTAAAAGCTGCCGAATCCGACTTGTGCTTACCTTTGCTTCGGCTTGGGATCTCAGAGGCTGACTCCCTAAACCCGGAGTTTTCGGCAGATTGTTGTAGCCGTAGATGCGAGCCAGTTCTTCGATCAAATCTGCCTCGATAGCCACATCGAACCGAAATGACGGCACTTCGACATCGAGTGCCAACTCTGTGCGGCCGGTAATACCAAACCCAAGCCGGCTGAGAATATCAATGACTTCATCCTGGGCAATTTCTATGCCGAGCAAACTTGAAATTGAGGAGAATTGTAATTCGATCTTCACTTGCTCGGGCAAATTACCAATCGCCTCGGTGACTGGCCCAGCCTCGCCGCCCACGATTTCCAGTAGCAGCTGTGTCGCCCGGGCCATGGCTCGATGTTGTAACTGATAATCGACACCGCGTTCATAGCGATGAGAGGCATCAGTGTGCATTCCATAGGAACGGGCCTTACCCGCAATGGCTAATGGTGTAAAAAATGCGCACTCTAGAAATACATCACTGGTCGCTTCGGTAACCGAAGTATCGAGCCCACCCATGATACCAGCCATAGCGAGGGTTTTTTTGGCATCGGCAATTACCAAAATATCGGGGGTCAGCTCAACCTCTTTGCCATCGAGTAAAATCAGTTTTTCTTTTTCATTGGCCATGCGGACTTCGATGTTTCCGTCCAGGGTGGAATAATCGAAGGCGTGCATAGGTTGACCAAATTCCATCAAGACATAATTCGTAACATCGACTATTGGGTCTATGCTCCGAAGGCCGGAACGACGAAGTTTTTCCTGCATCCAAATCGGTGACTCGGCGCGCAGGTTAATATTTTTTATGATTCTCCCAAGGTATCGGGGACAGCCATCCTTAGCGGTGATCCTGATAGGAAACTCAGCATTGATTGCCGCATCAACGTTTTCCGTTTTTACAGACTTGACTTTCTGCCGGCTAAGCACTCCAACCTCTCTGGCGAGGCCCGTCATGCTCAGGCAGTCTCCTCTGTTTGGAGTCAGGTCTAATTCAATGCTGAGATCATTCAGGTTTAGCAGACTGCGTATATCTTCCCCAATCACTACATCATCAGAAAGTTCAAGCAAGCCATCGGAGCTTTCCGCTAGGCCAAGTTCTTCCGCCGAACACAGCATTCCGTTTGAATCGATGCCACGTATTTTTACCGGTTTGATCTTGATTGATTTTCCATCTGCATCATCGATAATTTCCGCGCCGACCCTGGCAAAAGGTGCTTTCAAGCCAGCACGTGCGTTTGGAGCACCGCAGACCACCTGATATTTTCTGGACCCATCGTTTACCAGGCATAAACTGAGATTATCAGCATCGGGGTGTTTTTCCACGGACTCCACTTCGCCGACAACAATACCGGAGAAATCTCTGGCGACCGGAATCGACCTTTCGACCTCCAGGCCTGCCATGGTTAATTCATCCATTAGCAATTGATTATCCATTTTTGGATCAACCAATTCATGTAACCAATCTACGCTAAAAATCATCGGAGCCAGATACTGTTTTGTAATAAGTTATTGCTAATTAAATTGCTGCAGGAAGCGCAGGTCGTTTTCGAAATAAGTACGCAAATCACTGACGCCATAGCGCAACATCGCCAGGCGTTCAATGCCGATTCCGAATGCGAATCCGTTATATTTTCGTGGATCGACGTTCGACATCTCGAGTACATGTGGATGCACCATGCCACAACCCATTATTTCGAGCCAGCCGCTATGGCCACAGATGCGACAGCCCTTGCCTCCGCAACTTACACAACCAATATCTACCTCGGCGGAGGGCTCCGTGAACGGGAAGTAAGATGGTCGAAATCTCACCGGCATTTCTTCTTCGAAGTAGGCGTGTAAAAAATCTTCTACGGTCCCTTTCAGGCCAGCAAAACTCACGCCTTCATCTATCAGTAGGCCCTCGACCTGGTGAAACATCGGGGTGTGGGTTAAATCCGAATCACATCGATAAACACGGCCTGGGCAGATCATGCGAAATGGCGGTTTTCCATCTTCCATTACCCGTATTTGTACGGGCGACGTGTGCGTTCTAAGCACGGTCCCAGGACTCACATAAAAGGTATCATGCATGTCCCTGGCGGGATGGTGACTGGGGATATTGAGTGCTTCAAAATTATGATATTCGTCCTCTATCTCTGGTCCTTCCACCACGTCATATCCTGCGGATGCAAATATCGACGTAATCCGATCGATAGTAATTGTGATCGGATGCAATCCGCCTGCACTCTGTCGCCTGCCGGGAAGGGTGACATCGATAACTTCTTGGCTCAACTGGGCATCGAGGCTGGCCTCGACCAAAGAAGTTTTCCTGGCTTCCAGCGCCGCTTGAATTTGGCGTTTAACGAGATTGATCTTCTCACCCGCAGCCGGCCTTTCCTCGACGGGAAGCTGGCCCAGGGATTTGAGTAGCACGGTAAGCTTTCCTTTCTTGCCCAGGTACTGCACGCGCAACTGCTCCAACGAATTTTCATCGCCGGAGTCGGTGATAGCTTGCAGAGCTTCTGCAAGATGGGAATCGGGTTCTGCCATGAGCCGCTTCCGCGAGAAAGGATTAAGCAGCCAGGTTTGATTTTGCCTGTTCTGCAATCGCGCCAAAAGCTGGCTTGTCGTGTACCGCCAAATCCGCCAGAACACGACGATCAACTTCAATATTTGCCTTCTTCAGACCGGCAATAAGTTGGCTGTAGGTAATGCCATTCTCGCGAGCCTGCGCATTAATACGCGTAATCCACAGAGCCCGAAATACACGTTTCTTCGTTCTGCGATCGCGGTAAGCATATTGCCCAGCCTTGGTTACTGCCTGTTTAGCAACACGATAGATACGACTTCTTGCGCCGTAGTAACCCTTCGCTTGCTTCAACACTTTCTTGTGACGCCGATTAGCAACGACGCCCCGTTTTACTCGAGCCATGGTAATTCTCCTAACTGATTCTGGTTGGTAGCTACCGTTTAAATTTCACGCAGCATTCTTTTCACTGCAGGCAGGTCGGCGGGATTAACCGGACTGGTACCTCGCAGCTGTCGCTTACGCTTGGTAGTCATCTTCGTCAGGATATGACTTTTGTATGCGCTCTTGCGCTTGAAACCGGAACCGGTCTTTTTGAACCGTTTCGCGGCACCACTATGGGTTTTTAATTTTCCAGCCATTTTCAAACTCCGCATTTGCACGAGTATTATCTACCGTGCCTTTAGATTAAATTAACCAGCGAGCACAAAAGGTCAGTGTCCATTGAACCCGCTGGATCAATGGACACTGACCCTTGTTTAAATCGCTAGTGCTTCTTGGTCGGCGCCAGTACCATTATTATCTGCCGGCCTTCCATCTTGGGCTCCTGTTCGACAGTGCCAAATTCGGCTAAATCCTCGCGGATCCGCTCAATCAGCTTTGCCCCAAGATGTTGATGGGCTAACTCACGACCGCGGAATCGTAGTGAAACCTTGGTCTTGTCCCCTTCTTTCAGGAAACGTATCAGGTTGCGTAGTTTTACCTGATAATCCCCTTCATCCGTCCCTGGTCGAAACTTAATTTCTTTTACATGAACTCGTCGTTGCTTCTTCTTACTTGCCGCCTTCTGCTTCTTCAGATCGAATACGTGCTTGCCATGATCCATGATCTTGCAGACCACTGGATCCGAGTCCGGCGAGATTAACACCAGATCGAGCTTGGCATCCTCTGCCGCTGCTCTGGCTTCTTCGATGGATTTGATGCCGACTTGTTCGCCGTCTGCACCCACTAATCGGACCTGTTCTGCCTCAATAAACTCGTTAATGATGGACTTTTTGGTCTTCGAACCACTTCTCATGATATGCGCAAAAGCTTAACCCTCACTTCGATACTCGGCCATAGCAGATGCTACCGCTCGGCACTGATTTCACCACGGCCAAAGCTGGAAACATCGTGGCTTAAGTGATTGCAAAAGTCTTCGAATGCCATAGTTCCCAGGTCTTCACCTCCGCGTTTGCGAACTGCCACCGTACTCGATTCAACCTCTTTATCGCCTACGACGAGGAGATAGGGAATCTTCTGTATAGTGTGCTCGCGGATTTTAAAGCCGATCTTCTCATTTCTCAAGTCCGCAGACACTCTAAAGCCTTTATTTTTCATGGATTCTTGTAATTTCGTGCAATATTCGGCCTGCTTATCCGTAATATTGAGAATTATCGCCTGCTCCGGAGCCAGCCAGGCCGGCATGGCACCGGCGTGATGCTCTATGAGTACGCCAATAAAGCGCTCGAAAGACCCCAAAACTGCCCGATGCAGCATGACCGGTGCTTTTTTGCTGTTATCTTCGGCAATATAATGGGCGCCCAGGTTCCCGGGGGTGAAGAAATCAACCTGAATGGTGCCGCATTGCTGGATCCGCCCCATACAATCTTTCAGAGAATATTCTATCTTGGGCCCATAGAATGCGCCTTCACCCGGGACCAGCTCCCATCGCAGGCCGGTGGCATTGAGGGCGTCTTTTAAGGCCTGTTCCGCGTCGTCCCACAGAGCATCCGAGCCCACACGCTTCTGCGGACGCGTGGACAGTCGCAAAATCACCTCATCAAAGCCAAAATCTCTGTAGACGGCGAAGAGCAAATCCATGAAATCTGCTACTTCGGATTGAATCTGGTCTTCCGTGCAGAAAATATGGCCATCATCCTGTACGAAACTGCGCACGCGCATCAATCCGTGCATGCTGCCGGAGGGCTCGTAACGATGACAGCTACCAAACTCTGCGAGTCGCAGTGGCAGGTCCCGGTAACTCTTCAGACCCTGGTTGAAAACCTGGATGTGGCAGGGGCAGTTCATGGGTTTGATCGCGTAGAGGCGATTATCCGATTCCACGGTAAACATCTCGTCAGCGAATTTCGCGGCGTGGCCTGACTTTTCCCACAGCGAATAATCCACCAATTGCGGAGTTCGAATCTCCTGATAGTCATTGGCATTCTGCACCCGACGCATGTAGCTCTCGATCACCTGGTATATGGTCCAGCCCTTGGGATGCCAGAAGGCCATGCCCGGGGCTTCTTCCTGAAAGTGAAACAGATCCAGTTTTTTACCAAGCTTGCGGTGATCGCGTTTCTCCGCTTCTTCCAGGCGCTGTAGGTAAAGCTTGAGGTCCTTCTTCGAGCCCCAGGCAGTGCCATGAATGCGCTGCAGCATTTCGTTGTTAGAATCACCGCGCCAATAAGCCCCGGCTACGGAGGTGAGTTTGAACGCCGCAAATTTCCCGGTACTGGGCACGTGGGGGCCACGGCACAGATCGATGAATTCACCTTGGCGGTAAAAAGACAGGTCTTCATCGCCAGGAATACCTTCCATAATGTCGACTTTGTAGACTTCGCCCATGTCTTTAAACATCGCCACCGCCTTATCGCGACTCATGATCGAACGCTCCACCACAAGGTCTTCCTTGACGATGGCCTGCATCATTTTTCCAATGGCCAGTAAGTCTTCCGGCGTGAAAGCACGCTCAAATGCAAAATCGTAGAAGAATCCATCTTCGATTACAGGGCCAATAGTGACTTGGACCTTGGGGAATAGCCTTTGCACCGCCTGTGCCATGAGATGAGCGCAGGAGTGCCGCAGCACTTCCAGTCCGTCACTATCCCGCTCGGTTACGATAGCGACTTCGGCGTCGGTGCTCACCTCGAAGGACGTATCAACCAGCACGCCATCCACGCGACCCGCGAGCGCGGCTCTGGCCAACCCCGCGCCGATGGATTCTGCAATTCCGGCGACAGTAACAGCCTTGTCGTAATCCCGTTGACTGCCGTCCGGCAAAGTAACTATTGGCATCCGTTTTCCGTTGTGATGCATGAAACCCTATCCAAAACAGGTTCCGATGAGTTTGCTTATTAGTCGATTTGTGTTACTTCTATGGAATGGTAGGCACGACCAGATTCGAACTGGTGACCTCTACCATGTCAAGGTAGCGCTCTAACCAACTGAGCTACGCGCCTGGATTCACCCGATAGAAAAGACTGGCGATTATACGGAACAAAACGGGGACAGACCACGTTTTTTCCCCGCAAGCTGTTGCCAGCCCCCCAATTTCATCACGGACTGGGGAAATATCAAAAAAACGTAGCCTGTCACCATTTTCATTGCGTTAACAAGCGATGCCTCAGCTCGGCAAGGCGGTCCCGGGTGGCCGCTGCTTCCTCAAAGGCCAGGTTCCTTGCCTGTTCGTACATCTGGGTCTCCAGTTCCTCGATTTCTTTGTTCGCTGCCACCGGATCGGAAAAATCAAACTTCAGATAGGCCCCTGATTTTTCGGCGACTCCCCTCCCACGCTGTCTCCGGCTACCGGGTGCTGAGTAGGCGCCCTCCATGATGTCCAGCACTCTCTTCTTCACGCCGATGGGGGTGATATTATGTCGCTGGTTAAACTCCAATTGCACATTACGGCGTCGATCCGACTCATCGATTGCCCGCTGCATAGAGCCGGTTACACGATCCGCATAGAGTATGGCCTTGCCATTCAGATTACGGGCGGCGCGACCAATGGTCTGAATCAGGGATCGCTCCGAGCGTAAGAAGCCTTCCTTGTCTGCGTCCAGAATTGCCACTAGGGAGACTTCTGGAATATCCAGACCCTCCCGCAACAGGTTGATCCCCACCAATACATCGAATTGACCGAGACGCAAATCCCGTAAGATTTCGGAGCGTTCGACGGTTTCAATATCTGAATGCAGGTAACGAACTCGCACATCGTGTTCCGCCAGATAATCGGTTAAATCTTCCGCCATGCGCTTGGTTAACACCGTTACCAACACCCTTTCCTGCTGCAGGGTGACCCGGCGTATTTCCGACAGCAGGTCATCGACCTGTGATGAGGCGGGTCTCACCTCCAGTTCCGGATCCACCAGGCCGGTGGGCCTGACGACCTGCCGTACCTGCTGACCTTCGTGCTCCTCCTCGTAGGAGCCGGGTGTGGCTGACATAAATATAATCTGTGGCGTCAACAGTTCCCATTCCTCGAAGCGTAGCGGTCGATTATCGAGCGCAGATGGCAGCCGAAATCCATATTCCACCAAGGTCTCCTTCCGCGATCTGTCACCTTTATACATTGCCCCCAGTTGCGGAATAGAAACATGGGATTCGTCTGCCACCACCAATGCATCGGTGGGCAGATAGTCATACAGGGTCGGCGGCGGCTCACCAGACGCCCTGCCCGATAAATAGCGAGAGTAGTTTTCGATGCCGGTGCAATAACCAAGCTCCTGGATCATCTCCAGGTCAAATTTTGTTCGCTGCTCCAATCGCTGTGCCTCAACTAGCCGATTCTCCTGATGCAGCAGCTGCAGACGTTGTTTTAATTCGAGTTTGATGTCATCCAGCGCGCCCAATAGCGTTTCCCTGGAGGTCACATAGTGGGACTTGGGAAATAAGGTGAGCCGGGGTACTTCCTTAATGACGCCCCCGGTGAGCGGATCGAAGTAAGACAGCCTTTCAATTTCATCGTCATATAACTCGATGCGTATAGCATTGCGCTCGGACTCCGCCGGATAGATATCGATCACATCACCACGCACCCGGTAGGTCGCACGCCGCAACTCCATATCGTTCCTGGTGTACTGCAGATCCGTCAGGCGCCTGAGTAGTTGGCGCTGATCAATTTTGCCGCCTCGGTCCAGATGCACCACCATCTTCAAATAGGATTTCGGGTCACCAAGGCCGTAAATCGCCGAGACCGTGGCCACCACGATGACATCATTGCGCTCGAGCAGCGCCTTGGTCGCAGATAAACGCATCTGCTCGATATGGTCGTTTATGGACGCATCCTTCTCGATGTAGACGTCCGAGGCGGGCACGTAGGCTTCGGGTTGATAGTAGTCGTAGTAGGAAACAAAATACTCCACCGCATTACGCGGAAAGAACTCCTTGAATTCCCCATAGAGTTGGGCCGCCAATGTCTTGTTTGGCGCCATCACCAGGGTGGGTCGCTGCACGCTCTCGATGACATTGGCGATAGTAAAAGTCTTGCCAGAACCAGTTACTCCCAGCAAGGTCTGGGCGTGCAAACCATCGCTGAGGCCTTCTATAAGGCTCGCAATCGCTTCGGGCTGGTCCCCGGCTGGTTTGAAATTGGCATGGAGCTTGAATTGACTAGCCACAACTTGGCACCGTAAACAATACAAACCGCTAAGACTACACCAGAAACACCGTCGACGTGCAGTGAGTATTGACCGCATAACGATTTCTCATTAGTATACGCGCGGTTTGCAGCTATACTCATTGCTGCAAGCCAGTTTCGGTGCCCAATAGCTCAATGGTAGAGTAGGTGACTGTTAATCACTTGGTTCCTGGTTCGAGTCCAGGTTGGGCAGCCATTTCCTTCATTTTTTCGTAACCAGCTTAAGGAGATTTAATCCATGCGATCTTTGATTATTACGCTGTTGATGGTGTTCGCGGCTAATGTGGCAGCACAGGACAATCCTGTGGTGGTAATGGAAACTAATAAGGGCACCATCAAGATCGAGCTTTGGGCAGACAAGGCGCCAATATCTGTCGAAAATTTTTTACGCTACACAGACAACAACTACTATGATGGTTTGATTTTCCATCGAGTCATTTCCGGGTTTATGATCCAGGGTGGTGGTTTTAGTCCGGACATGGTGCAGAAGTCGCCTTATGAAGCGATCAGGAATGAAGCAAAATCCGATGTCAGGAATGATCGTGGCACCCTCGCTATGGCAAGAACCAATATCGTGGATAGTGCTACCAGCCAGTTTTTTATCAACCTCAGCAATAACGATTTTCTGAACCATACAAACGAATCCCCGTCCGGTTTCGGTTACGCGGTTTTTGGCAAGGTGATCGAGGGCATGGACATCGTCGACGTGATTGCTGCGGTGGCCACAGGAAATGTTGGCGGTTTCGGCGACGTACCGAAAGAAACGGTAGTTATTAACTCAGTCAGCCGCGCCGAGTGAACCATGGTTGAATTTTCGTAATTGAACGGCTGAAGAAACGCCTATTTTCCCACGGGAAAGAACCCGAAATTGGCCTTTAAATATAAGTGCAGGTGGTGACGGTTCCTTTTTCTTATTGCCTATTCCTTGAACAAGGGAGTGACGTTAGCGACCTCTTTCTCTGGCATATCTTCCATCGATTTATTGATATCCCAAAGCGGATCGCTCACTTCTTCCTTCGGCTCAAAGCCATCGACGGCTTCGATAAGCACGGTTCTTATTTCCTGTAGATCGATGTTACTGCAGGCTTTTCGCAGTCGATCCAGTAATTTCTGTAGCGCTTCCCATGACAGCGTTTCTTCCTCGGCACGCACGATCTTGGGATGTTCGGTGCCAGTCACCGACTCTCCTATCATCAATTCTTCGTGGAGTTTTTCCCCCGGCCGCAGGCCTGTGTACTCGATGGCTATATCACCGCGATAGGAATTCTCGTCTTTGATGTCATAGCCCATGAGGTGAACCATCTTCTTGGCCAGATCAACGATACGAATTGGTTCGTTCATATCCAGTACAAAAACATCACCCCCGGTAGCCATCGAACCAGCCTGAATAACCAATTGGGCCGCTTCCTGTACCGTCATGAAATAACGCGTCACTTCCGGATGGGTCACCGTCACCGGGCCACCGCTACTAATCTGCTTGCGGAACAGAGGCACCACCGAACCCGAAGAGCCCAACACGTTGCCGAAGCGCACTATACTGAAGCGGGTAGCACACTCGCCCCGGGCGATGGCCTGCAGCACCTGTTCTGCAAAACGCTTGGTGGCCCCCATAAAATTAGTTGGTCGTACTGCCTTATCGGTCGATATCAAGACAAAATTCTTTACCTCATACCTTTCCGCGACTTGGGCAGAAATCAAGGTACCGAAGATGTTATTTTGAACGCCTTCTACGATATTTTTTTCCACCATCGGCACCTGCTTGTACGCAGCCACGTGATAGACGGTGTCTACGGAAAAACTCTGAATGGCGCTTTCCATCTGAACTCGGTTACACACGGAGCCTAACAAAGCCACAATTTCGATCTTTTCTCCGTTCTCGATGTCTTTAAGCTTCTCTCTCAATTCATTTTCAATCTCATACAATCCATATTCGAATGAATCGAGCAGGATCAGGCGGCGCGGATTGATATTGATGATCAGCCTGCACAATTCCGAACCGATGGAACCGGCGGCACCCGTCACCATCACCGACTGCCCATTAATACAGGCACCAAGCAATTCCGGGTTGGGCGGCACGATGTCCCGCCCTAACAAGTCTTCGATATCGATATCCCGTACCTGGTCGACGTTTACTTTGCCAGACACCATATCGAAAAGGTCAGGAACGGTTTTCACGTGCACCGGCAAATGTTCGAGTCGATTCAGTATTTCCTTACGTTCTGTATGGGTGGCGGAAGGAATTGCCAGCAGGATCTGTCGCACCGAATAACTTTCTATTAATTCGTATAGGGAATTCGGGCTGTAAACACGAATGCCGTGCACTGTGCTGCCCAGCATAGTATGACTATCGTCCACGAAGGCAACCGGGAGATATTGATCACCATTCTGCAGGGCCACCACCAATTGCATTCCCGAGCTACCGGCGCCATAGATAATCACAGGTTCCTTGGGGCGAAAATTTTGGACCAGACTCTGCAAAAATATCTTGGATACAAAACGGCTACCGCCGATGAATAACAGGGCGATCATCCAGAATATCGGCAGAATCGAAAAATCGGAGGACAGCGGCGTCTGCGAGAAAAAATAGGAGACGGCGAGCATACAAGTTGCGATCGTCACCCCTTGTAGAATCAGGAAGCCTGATTGCAGCCCCATGTACAATACCAGCGCCCGATAGAGGCCGATGCGAGCGAAGACCAGGATGCTAAGCGTCGTGGCAATGGCGAGATAGAAGTAAAAACGCTGATCCTGGGAGAAAAAATCTTTACCCAGCAAGACGAAGGAGAGGGCTAGCGCCGCCACGATCATGACGCTATCAGCTACCATCATCAGTGATTGTTTTATGGTGCGCGACAAAGGAATCGTATATAGCTGCATAATTTCCCCTAAATTATCCTGAACCCGTCGCTGCCACTACTAGCAGACTGGCTCGACTATCTTTATTGTTCGAAGCGGCGCCTGGCCACTTTCCCTGCTTCCAGCTTAATAGCAACGATGACCAGAGGTACTATACCCGCCATGCTGAGATAAATCCCCAATTCTGGTCGTTTTATAGACAACCAGGCCAGGGGAGCCAGCCACAGACAATTAATCAATATCACTATTATCGTCACTTTGGTGTGACTCTTATGCTCCTTCGCTGCTTTTTGATAGGCATGACTGGTATGACCTTCATACCAATTGCCTCCGGCGAAGAATCTACTTATCAGGGTCACCGTCGCATCGGCAACGAACACACCCAATAACAACAGCCATGTCCACACAGTCATGCTGCCGTGATGCATCGTCAACAGCGCCAGAACACCAAAAATGAAGCCGATGAAGCTGCTACCCACATCACCCATAAATATCTTTGCTGGCGGCCAGTTCCATAGCAGAAATCCGGCCCCCGCCGACAATAGCGTGGCGGTGAGTACGCTGGCTACTTCATCATCAGTGCTGAGGAGGAGGAATAATGCAACGGCGCTAACAAAAACCAATTCGCTACCGGCGATGCCATCAATTCCATCCATGAAATTATACAGGTTGAGCAGCCAGACCAGGGCTACCACGGCGAGCCCGTTCAACAACCACGGCCATTGCAGCCGTAGCGGACCAAAATCAATTGGGGCTATGCCACCGAGCCAGAACACCACCCAGCCGGCGGCGAGGAATTGTGTGGGCAGACGCCATCGCAACGACAGTTGCTTGAGGTCATCAAGCAAACCCAGCACCGCTATCAGGCCGCCGCCGCACAAGGCCATGAATTCTCCCAGGGGGATAAGACCCACACTGAAATAATAGCCGACAACCAGCAGAAACAGGAACGCGATAGAAATGCCGCCGCCGCTTGGGGTGGGCCTGGAATGGGCACTTCTGGATACCGGGGTGTCCAACAGTCGCAGTCGCGGAGCAAGGGTCCTGAGCAGACCTGTCAACAGCGCCGCAGCCAGAAATATTCCACTCATTAGTAACAGAATTGACCTCCAGGAGGCATTCAGATAGCGACATTGAAGTCGTCTATTATATCCAGAGTTCAGTTACTTTTACTATTAAAATCAGGCACTTTCACGCGATTGTAAAAGTGCCTTCATGCACTGTTTAGTCATTCACGATTAGAATGAGGTGGCGATTCTTTTCGATGGTTCCAGAGCCGATACCCTGGACGTCGATCAGTTCATCAATAGAGCGAAATTTGCCAAACATTTCTCTGTAGGCAATGATTTCCCGTGCCTTCACGAGTCCAACACCGTTCAGCGCTGCCGCTATGGTAACGGCGTCCGCCACATTGATGTCGAGTTGAATCACCTGTTCGCTGGTGTTTTCGACTGCCTCAGCAGCCAGAGACGACAGGGGAGCTATTGTTAAAATAAACGCAGCAAATGCTGCTTTGAACCAATTTAGTCTGGTCTTGATGATTTCCTTATCAGCTAATTGGGGGGCAGCTTTACTGCTGCTCAATTGAGTCTAGTAGGGCAAATCAGCTATGGCTAGCTATCGCAGAATTAAATTCTTTGAGGGCGTTCTCGGGTGACTCTGCACGGGTTATGGGACGGCCGATCACCAGGTAGCTGCTACCGTTGCGAATCGCTTCGGCGGGTCCGGCAACCCGCTTCTGATCGCCGCCGGCATCCTCTGCACGGCGGATGCCGGGGGTGACCAGGCAAAATTCATCGGGCAACTGTACCCGTAGCAGGCGGGTTTCCGCCGCCGAGCATACGACTCCATCGAGGCCGGCATCCCTACTCAGAAATGCCAGTTTGCTCACCTGTTCTTCCGGATTTGCCTGCACCCCGATTCGCTCAAGATCGGGCTTGGTCATACTGGTCAAGACGGTGACCCCAACCAACAACGGCCTGTCACTACCAAAACTATCCAGCGCCTGCCTGGCCTGCTCCATCATTACCAGGCCACCAGATGCATGCACGTTTAGCATCCACACACCCATATTGGCCGCGACCCGCACAGCCGCGGCCACCGTATTCGGAATATCATGGAATTTCAGATCCAGAAAAACATCGAAGCCCAGGGCACAAACATCCTTGACTAGGCTCGGCCCGCAGGCGGTAAACAATTCCTTGCCGATTTTTACGCGACACAGTGCGGGATCGATACTTTCCAGTAACTTAAGCGCCCGCTCTGCCCGGTCAAAATCCAATGCGACGATAATCCGTTTGTCCACATTTTTCTCCTAATTTCACCACCACCGTGCCCTGTTCTCGAAATTACTGCCTAGGGGGGGTATAAGGAACTACCCGATTCCGGTATCGGCTTTATCTTGTCCCATTTCTGGCAGCTCGGGCACATCCAATACAAATTTTTAGTTTCGTAACCACAATGATGACATTGATAAGTAGATTTTCTACGCAACAGCTTATCAATCATCTGTTGTAATAAGTTCAGATTGCTCTTGACCTCGGGGTTGGTCTTTTTAATCTGCATACGCAACAACTCAACCAGTCCAGTCAACGAGGGTTTTTTGGTGAGGTAATCGTTGAGAAACTCGATTGCCGCTTCTTCGCCGGAACGCCGAGTCACCAAATCGGAGAGTGCAAGTACAACGCTGACATTTGGTTCGTCTGGCAAAATATTCGTCAGTAAGTTTTCATACTCGGGTATCTTCTGCAGTTGTTCATAACACTCGGCTAATGGTCCCAGCAACTTGCTAATGAACTCCGGGTTGTTGTTTCGAATCCTGGTTAATTCCTTGATCGCAGCCTCGTAATTTCCTGCACTCTGTTCAATCTTCGCCAGCAACAGTGAAGCCCGTACATTTTTGCGATCGAAAGCAAAAGCCTTTTTTATTTGTTCCCTGGCCTTCTTCTGCTGATTTTCCCGCAGCCATTCATCCGCTAATTCGCAGCAATAATGTGCTGCTGCCGCGCGCAACTCATCGTCTTTCCTAAAACTCGAATTGTTTAACAGCGCGGAGGAACACTGAATAGCCTTGTCCCAGTCTTTCTCAGTTTGGTATATGGTCAGGAGATGTTTGAGTGCGTCCCACTTGCCATCTCCGCCTTCATCCAGTACATCGTTCAACAAGCGCTCCGCGCGATCGAGCAAACCCGCGGAGATGTAGTCGATCGCCAGTTGTAGGCGGGTAGATTCGGAAAACTGATGATCCAGTCCGGGTCTCGCCAACAAGTCCTGATGTACTTGTATGGCCTTGTCCACCTTGCCCCGACGACGTAGCAGGGCGCCAAGGGCGAGGTGGGTTTCGATAGTTTCGCTGTTGATCTCCAACGCCTTGATGAAAGTATCGATGGCTTCGTCAGGCTCATCATTCAGCAGGTAATTCAAGCCCACAAAATAGTCCGCGAAGATATCGTTACTGCTCCTCGTTTTCAGGCGCCCGGGAGCGGAAGCAAAATGCCCCAGCACCCATCCGGCTATGATTGCCAGTAGCAACAATGCATATATAGCGATGTTATCCATCACTCACTGATCCTTCAGGCTCATCGTCCGCAGTTGACTGACTTCCTGCTTCGCATCCGCTAGTTGCCGGGTCAACCGGCGAATCTCTGATTTTGATTTCATGGTGCGCAGGAACCCCATCCCCAGCAACAAACCGATTAGGCCGCCGCTTACGAAGGCGCCTATTATCCAGACTGACACCGGCTGTGCGGGAAAGGCCCAGTTTCCAAACGTTATTATGATGGGTGTTGAATTAAAAAATGAAAATGTAATGCTGGCAACGAATACCAGTATCAGGAAAAATCCGGAAAGCAGATGGGCAATCTTGCGCATCGATTCTTTACCCAGGCCAGTTGATTAGTTTTAGCGTATTCCAACTCTCGGGTGCTGGAAAGGAAAAACGGCATACGCACCTGGCTATGCCGTTCTGTAGCCGCAGACAGTTTAGAGGCTTCCTAAAATTGGGTTTCGGCCAACATACTCTGGTTGACTCGGTCCCGTAGCTCTTTTCCAGGTTTGAAGTGCGGCACATACTTGCCACTCAGTGCCACTGGTGTGCCAGTCTTGGGATTTCGACCAATCCGGGGGACACGATAATGCAGTGAAAAACTGCCGAATCCCCTAATTTCAATCCTGCCGCCTTCAGAAAGCACCGAGGACATGTATTCGAGGACCGCTTTAACTGCCAATTCCACATCTTTCGACGATAGTTGGGTTTGTTTCGCTGCGATGCGATCGATAAGTTCTGACTTGGTCATAGTTATCCCCTGTGCTAGTACATTCCAATCAAGTTTCCAAGCCTATCACAAACTAACGCCATGAATAATTTTAACTAGCTTTTATCCATTTCAGCTTTGATGAGGTCACCGATGGTACCGTGTGATACTTCAGCGGCATCCTGTTTCTTATGGTCATGGATTGCAGTTCTCTCGTCATCAAATTCGATAGCCTTAACCGACAGGCTCAAGACACGATTCTTGCGATCAACGCTTACAATTTTAACTTCAATCTCCGCACCTTCTTGTAGAACACTTCTGGCATCTTCGACTTTATCGCGGCTGATTTCGGAAGCTCTAAGCACGCCGTCCACGCCTTCGGCCAAGGTAATCGTCGCAAACTTGGCATCAACCGCAGTGACAGACCCGGTGACGATACTGCCCTTCTCAAAGCCGGCAACGTAATTCATGAAAGGGTCATTCGCCAACTGTTTAACCCCCAGCGATATACGCTCTCGCTCGGGATCGATAGACAGGATTACGGTCTCGATCTCATCGCCTTTCTTGTATTCCCGCACCGCATCTTCGCCGGCTTCGTCCCAGGAGATATCAGACAAATGCACCAGACCATCAATGTTGCCTTCCAGACCAATGAAGATGCCGAAATCGGTGAGCGACTTGATAACGCCGGAAATCTTATCGCCCTTCTTGAAATTTTCGGCGAAACCGTCCCAGGGATTCTGGAAGCACTGCTTGATACCGAGGGAGATGCGGCGCCGCTCTTCATCGATGTCCAAAATCATCACTTCAATTTCATCGCCGAGTTGAACTACCTTGGATGGGTGGATATTCTTGTTGGTCCAGTCCATTTCTGAGACGTGGACCAAACCTTCCACACCTTCTTCCAACTCCGCAAAACAACCATAATCGGTGAGGTTGGTAACGATGGCTTTGACCCGGGTTTTTTCAGGATAACGACCTTTGATTGCCACCCAGGGATCTTCACCCAATTGCTTGAGGCCGAGGGAAACGCGATTGCGATCGCGATCATACTTGAGCACTTTGACGTCAATTTCATCGCCAACATTGACAATTTCACTGGGGTGCTTGATCCGTTTCCAGGACATATCGGTGATATGGAGCAAACCATCAATACCACCAAGATCAACGAAGGCACCGTAATCCGTCAAATTCTTGACTATGCCTTTGATCGACATGCCTTCCTGCAGTTTCTCCAACAGCGCATCGCGCTCTTCCGTGCTCACAGACTCCAGTACCGCACGCCGGGAAACCACCACGTTGTTGCGCTTCTGATCCAGTTTGATCAAGCGAAATTCCAGCTGCTGGCCTTCGAGGTGCAGCGTATCCCGCACCGGGCGCACGTCTACCAGCGAACCTGGCAGGAATGCCCTAATATTGTTCAGGTCGACGGTGAAACCACCTTTTACCTTGCCGTTGATTACGCCGGTAACGATATCGTTCTTCTCATAAGCCGCTTCCAGTTCCATCCAGGATTCGGCACGTTTTGCTTTCTCCCTGGACAGGCGGGTTTCACCAAATCCGTCTTCGACGGTCTCCAGTGCAACTTTTACTACATCGCCTATTTCCAGGGTAAATTTACCCTGTTCATCGAAGAACTCATTGCGGGGAATTACACCTTCAGATTTAAGGCCGGCATGGACTGTTACCCAGTCACTGTCTATATCGATCACGGTGCCAGTCACGATGGCGCCGGGGGTCATATCTATTTCAATTAAGCTCTGTTCAAATAGTTCAGCAAAACTCTCAGTCATTATTTAATCCAATTTATTCAATAAGTTACAGAATTATATCAATGCATTCTATAACTACACCACGTTCCAGTTTGCGCGGGGTTATTAGTAATAATTTTCAGCTTGCCAATGCTGGTGCTACAAACTGAAAACGGTTTATCTTGCGGTTTCTTTTCTATTTATTTCTGCTACGGCGTCCCATCGCCCATGCTGGCGGCTGCTAGTACCAGTACTCTTGTTACAACTTCATCGATCGTTAGCCTGGTGGTATCGAGTATGGTGGCATCTGCAGCCGGCCTGAGTGGTGAAACAGCCCGTTGGCTGTCACGCTCATCCCGAGACTTTAGCTCCCGCAAAAGGTCGGGCAGAATAGCACCAATACCCTTAGCTATCAACTGCTTATATCGTCTTTGAGCTCTTTCTTCGGGGCTGGCGGTGAGAAATATTTTTAACTCTGCATTGGGAAACACGATAGTCCCCATATCACGGCCATCGGCAACCAAGCCCGGCGGCTGCCTGAACTCCAGCTGGCGTTGCAGTAGCGCCTCCCTGGCAGCCGGTATTGCCCCCACCTCGGAGGCCAGTTTACTGGCGGCATCGGTCCTTATTTCCAGGCTTACATCCTCGCCATTCAGCCAGACCGAGCCGGGTCCAGCGTTTCCGAATTCGATCTTCAAATCCGCAGCTAGTTGGGCCAATTGCTGGTGGTCGTCGAGGTTCAGCTGCTGCTTGCGTGCGGCAATACCAAGTACTCGGTATAAGGCGCCGCTATCCAGTAGAGAAAAGCCCAACGCCTCGGCGACACGGACAGCGACAGTGCCCTTGCCGGATGCGGAGGGTCCATCGATCGTGATTACGGCGGCGCGCGTCACGATGATACCTTAATCCACATGCGCCGACACCTTGATACCGACCCGGTTTGCCATCTCCACGAAGCCAGGAAAGGAGGTGGCGACGTTTGCACAATCGGTGATAGTAATCGCGTCTGTCGCCCGTAGTGCGGCGATCGTAAATGCCATAGCAATTCTATGGTCGCCATGACTGTCTACCCGGCCACCGCCCAAATTACCCCCCTGGATACGAATGCCATCATCATAAGATTCCGTGGTGATGCCCAGGCTTGTCAGTCCGGCGGCCATAGCGTCGATTCTATCGCTTTCCTTGACCCGCAATTCCGCCGCTCCCCGCAACAGGGTCTCGCCTTCGGCACAAGCCGCGGCGATGAAAAGCACCGGAAATTCATCGATGGCAAGGGGTATTTGCTGTGTTGGGATTTCGATTCCTCGCAATTGGCGGTAACGTACCCTCAGATCCGCCACCGGCTCGCCGCCAATCTCGCGTTCGTTGTGCAATTCGATATCGGCACCCATCGCCTGCAGGATATTAATGACCCCGGTGCGAGTGGGATTAACGCCGACATGTTCCAGTAGCAGCGAAGAGCCGGGGCTGATGGCGGCGGCGACGATAAAGAAAGCGGCTGATGAAATATCAGCCGGCACGTCGATTGCGGTCGCTTTCAGGATATGACCTCCTTCAAGCCTGACGGTGCCTGCTGCTATATCTCGCTGCAACGGATAGCCAAAACCTGCCAGCATCCTCTCGGTATGATCCCGACAGCTCGCTGGTTCCCTGACGTCGGTTACCCCCTGGGCGAAGAGTCCGGCCAGCAATAGACAGGATTTTACCTGGGCGCTAGCCAATGGCATATTGTATTCGATACCACGCAGTTCAGTCCCGGTGATTCGCAGAGGTGGGGTACCATTGGCAGTGGTAGCGATGCTGGCTCCCATTTGCCGCAGAGGTTTAACGACCCGATTCATGGGCCTGCCGTTGAGAGATTCATCCCCGTTCAATTCACTGTCGAAGGACTGCGCTGCCAGCAGGCCCGCCAACAGGCGCATGGCGGTGCCGGAATTCCCCATGTATAAAGGTTTACGTGGTACCTGTAAACCGGCTTTGCCGACGCCATACAGGGTCAATTTGCCAGCCTCGGGACCGATGATGGTGACCCCCATCTCACGGAAGGCAGCGACCGTGTTGAGGGCATCCTCACCTTCGAGGAAACCACTGACCTCGGTCACACCCTCAGCAATGGAACCGAGAATTATGGCCCGGTGAGAAATAGATTTATCACCGGGAACCCTAAGCGTCCCGGCTATCTTGCCGCCAGGTTGAACCTGCAGAGTAACTCGCGAGTCAGTCATTACATTGTCGCCCGAGGGTGTAAAATGCTGCTCGATGAATTTATCCCGAGTACTCTTTGCACGCAAAAACGTAGCCATCAAATAGGCCTGGTCTCTATCGCCTATCGCTTTCTTCAATTCCACTAGATTCTCGATATAGGCATCGAGCACCCTGGTGCTGGCATCCGCATTAGCAATGAATATATCCGACCACATGGTGGCATCGCTTGAAGCCAGGCGACTGAAATCGGCAAAGCCGCCAGCTGCATAACGGAAAATGTCGGCGCTGAGCTCCTGCTTGACCAGCACATCGACGATGGCGAAGGCGAGTAAATGGGGCAGATGACTGGTCGCCGCCAGCACCTCGTCATGTCGGCAGATACTCATTCCCAACACATTAGCGCCTAGCTGCCGCCACATGCAGTTAACGATTGCCACCGCCTCCGGACTCGTCGTTGGCAATGGTGTAAGTATCACATTTCGTTGCGCGAACAACTCTGCCCGGGACGCCTGGTAGCCGCTTTGTTCCGACCCAGCAATGGGATGGCCGGGTACAAATCGTCGCTGAAAGCCCTCATCCAGCGTGTCCAGGGTTTTCAGGATGTGAGATTTTACGCTCGCGACATCGGTCACCACCGCAGCAGCATCCATGTGAGCGTAGATGATGGGCAGCACGGCGTTGATCGCCAGCGGCGGCAGCGCAATCACTATAATTTCAGCGTGGGGGCACAGGCTTTCTAAATCACCAGCAGCGTCAATCGATTTGTCCTCGATGGCGGCCTGCAGGGATTTTCCATCCAGGTCCGCCGCCAACACTCGTTGGCTTGAATCGACTGCCTTGAGGCCACGCGCGATCGATCCGCCGATTAGTCCAAGACCGAGAATCAAGATTGTTTTGCCTGACAGATTATTCACATTTAGTTTCTGATAGGTGTTCTGATTCGGTCTCAGTTAAAGGCGGCTGGATAGGAACCCAGCACTTTGATTTCCGCAGTGCACTGCTGTAGCTGCGCGAACAATTCCTTAATCGCCTGGTCCTGAATATGGCCTTCGAAATCGATGAAGAAGACATATTCCCAGGCCTCCTGCTTCGAGGGGCGGGTCTCGATCTTGCTCAGACTCACCTGGAATTTTTCGAAGGGTTGCAGGATGCGAAACAATGCGCCGGGCTTGTTCTCCGTATGAATGAGCACACTGGTCTTATCATTGCCCGTGGCTGCGGTGCCCTGCCGGGCCAAGACCAGGAATCTTGTACTGTTATGATCCTGATCCTGGATGCTGGCATGCACTATTTTCAAATCATAAATTGTTGCGGCGAGGAGGCCGGCAACAGCGGCAATCCGACTGTCGTTTTGCGCCTTTAATGCCGCCTCGGCATTACTGGCACATTCGATTTGTCTGGCCTTCGGATAATGCTTCTTTAACCAGTGCCGGCACTGTGCCAGAGACTGCTGGTGGGATGCAATAGTATCTACCTTGCTGCCATCTGCCTCCTGATTAGCAAGTAAATTATGTTCGATGCTGACTATTTTCTCGCCGATGATTTTCAAGCTGCTATGCAGCAGGCAATCCTGGGTGTTATTTATCGCACCTTCGGTGGAGTTTTCTACCGGCACCACACCAAAATCAGCGTAATGCTCCTCAACCGCAGCAAACACATCTTCTATGCCTGCACATTCGAGTAGTTCACATGTCGATCCAAAGTGCTCGATGACAGCAGCCTGCGAATACGTCCCCCGTGGCCCTAGGAAGGCCACCGAAGGATTTTTTTCATCAAGCTTCGTTATCATCGTTGTGGCCATTGCTAGCCTCTGCGGGTAACTCCTCAGATTCTGAATATAAGGTTTCTTCTGGCTCGTCTACCTGCTCTACCCCAACCAGTTTTTCCCCTTCTTTCAGCCGAATCAGGCGTACACCCTGGGTATTTCTTCCCTGCACCGACACCTCATCCACGCGGGTTCGCACCAGCGTACCCTTGTCCGAAATCAACATGATTTCATCGCCTTCCTCGACCTGGACTGCACCCACCACGGCACCATTACGGTCGCTGGTTTGCATTCCAATCACGCCCTGACCACCGCGGCCATAGACTGGAAAGTTCTCAACCGAAGTGCGTTTACCATAACCATTTTCACTCACGGTAAGTATTTGCGTACCTTCGCCGGCAATAATCAGTGAAATCATACGGAATCCTGGTGCCATCCTAATACCCCTGACCCCACGCGCCGTTCGTCCCATTGCCCTGACATCAGACTCCTTGAAACGTGTAATCTTGCCGCTACTGCTCATTACCATCACGTCTTTCGAACCATCGGTGACGGCAGTCCCCACCAACTCATCGCCTTCATCCAGTTCGATAGCCCGTAGCCCGACACTGCGTTGTCGGGCGAAATTTGTTAGTGCGGTTTTCTTGACGGTGCCGTTGGCAGTTGCCATGAATACGAAATGGTCATCGGTGTATTTCGTCACCGGCAACATCGAGGTAATACGTTCATCCTCACCCAGGGGTAGAATATTGACAATGGGCTTACCCCTTGAGGTGCGACTGGCAATGGGGATCAAAAATACCTTCAACCAGTAAACCTTGCCCATGGAACTGAAGCACAAAAGAGTATCGTGGGTGCTGGCGACCAGAAGATGCTCCACGAAGTCCTCATCCTTGACCGCTGCTGCGGCCTTGCCCATGCCACCACGACGTTGAGCACTATAGTCCGACAGCGCCTGAGTCTTCGCGTAACCGGTATTCGATATTGTCACCACCCGATCTTCTTCGGGAATCAGGTCCTCGATCGTCAAATCCAGTTGCGAACCCACGATTTCAGTTCGGCGTTCGTCACCGTATTCTTTGTGGATTTTTTCGAGTTCTTCGCGTACGACGCCTAATAGCCGCGGCTGGTTCTCTAGAATATCCAGGTGATCGCTTATCTGTTTCAGTAGTTCCTGGTAATCGTTTATCAGTTTTTCGTGTTCCAGACCAGTTAGACGGTGTAATCTCAGTTCGAGAATCGCCTGGGCTTGTTCCGGCGAAAGAAAATATTCATTTTCTTTCAAGCCATATTGATGGTCCAGGTTATCCGGTCTGCAGGCATCCGCTCCCACTTCCCCCAGCATTTCCAACACGCTATCGGATTTCCAGGATCTCGCCAGCAACTTCTCTTTGGCTTCGCTGGAATTAGCCGAGGTCTTGATCAATTCGATGACCGCGTCAATGTTTGCCAGCGCCACCGCCAGACCCTCGAGAACATGACCCCTCTCCCGCGCCTTCCTCAGCAGATAGCTGGTTCTTCTCGAGACCACTTCGCGTCGATGGCGAATAAACGATTCCAAAATTTCCTTCAGATTCAACACCCGCGGCTGGCCATCGACCAGCGCCACCATGTTGATACCGAACACAGACTGCATCTGGGTCTGGGCATAGAGATTATTGAGCACCACGTCACCCATTTCGCCTCGGCGTAATTCGATCACTATGCGCAGACCGTCTTTATCGGATTCGTCTCTTAACTCGGTGATCCCTTCGATCTTCTTTTCTTTTACCAGTTCCGCTATACGTTCTATCAACTTCGATTTATTGAGCTGATAAGGGATCTCGGTGACGATGATGGTTTGTTTGCTGGATTTTCCATCCTCGATGATTTCAGCCCTGGCCCGCACATAAATTCGACCTCGGCCGGTGCGATAAGCCTGCACTATTCCGGCTTTGCCGTTGATAATGCCAGCCGTAGGGAAGTCCGGCCCCTGGATGTATTCCATCAGACCATCGATATCGATGTCCGGCTTGTCGAGGAGTGCGATAGCAGCATCGATCACCTCCCGTAGGTTGTGGGGAGGAATATTGGTCGCCATGCCCACCGCGATGCCGGAAGAACCGTTAACCAGCAGGTTCGGGACCCGGGTTGGAAATACATCCGGTATATCTTCGGTACCATCGTAGTTTGGTGAAAAATCGACAGTTTCTTTGTCGAGATCGGCCAGCAGATCATGGGCGATTTTAGCCATGCGAATTTCTGTATAACGCATGGCCGCAGCCGCATCGCCATCGATGGAACCAAAATTGCCCTGCCCGTCCACTAGGGGATAACGCAATGAAAAATTCTGCGCCATTCTCACGATGGTGTCATACACGGCGGTGTCACCATGAGGATGGTATTTTCCGATCACATCACCGACGACGCGAGCCGACTTCTTGTAAGGCTTGTTGTAATCGTTCGACAATACATTCATGGCAAACAATACACGCCGGTGCACGGGTTTCAGCCCATCTCGTACGTCTGGCAGCGCCCGCCCGACGATGACACTCATGGCGTAAGCCAGATAGGACTCACGCATTTCACTTTCCAGTGAGACAGGCAGTACCTGTTTAGCGAATTCGGACATAGACTAGCGTTTTCCTAACAAATTGGGAGCGACATGCCGGGCTTCAGGCATGAATATTTTATGCGTAACTGACATGCAGCAAATGAGAGAATTCCTACTACTTTATAGCGGCTGATTCAGGGTTTTTTTACCCAGATTCTACCTCTGGTGACAGTCGAACCAGGCGGGGCGAAAGATACCAAAACAGAGTCTGCAAATATGCAGTAATTCTACCATGAAACATCCCCCGAAGACACTGTATTCAGCTAGCTTCGCGCTAATTATTCCCTGTTTTTTCAATAATTTCCGAGACTTTTGTAACCAAGGCTCGGTGCGCGCAATTTACAGAGCTTCGGGGTATAATTTCGCGCCTGTATTGACACTGAGAGTCAAACTAAAAGCCGGCTAGAACGGCGAACAGAACGTCACCAATAAAATAACCGCAATTGAGTTGAAAGAGAGTCGATTTTGAGCGCTGAAAACCCGATACAGGCAGACCTCCTGATTCACGCAAAATGGATCCTGCCGGTGGTGCCGACTGGGACTGTTCTGGAAGACCATGCATTGGCGATTCGGAACAAGAAAATCATCGCCATCACCGCTTCCAGGGATGCGGAATCGAGTATTTCTGCCACCACCAACATCCACCTGGACAGCCACGCCTTGATTCCCGGCCTGGTGAACGTCCATGGTCATGCGGCTATGTCCCTGCTGCGGGGAATAGCTGACGATATCCCCCTAAAGCAATGGCTGGAACAGGTAGTGTGGCCCATGGAAAGCAAATTTGTGAGTGCAGAATTCGTCAGATCGGGAGCAAATCTCGCCATCGCCGAAATGATATCCTCCGGCACCACCTGCTTCGCAGATATGTATTTTTTCCCCGACCAGGTAGCAAGCGCAGCATTAGATGCGAATATACGGGTACAACTGGCGAGTCCGGTACTCGATTTTCCAACCATTTGGGCACAGGATGCGGAGGAATACATCTACAAGGCAACTCAGCTTCACGACAACTACCGCAATAGCGAATTGGTTCATACCGCCTTCGGGCCCCATGCCCCCTACACCGTGTCGGACCAACCCTTGATGAAGATCTCGACCCTGGCGGAAGAACTCGATGTGCCGATACACATGCACGTTCACGAGACTGCAACTGAAGTCGAAGAGGCGGTGCAGGCCGATGGTCGCCGTCCACTTCAGCGCCTCGCCGAACTCGGTCTGCTGGGCCCCCGCCTTATCTGTGTTCACGCCACCCAGTTAATAGACACCGAGATCGAGTTACTGGCAGCACACGGCGCCAGCGTGGCCCACTGCCCCGAATCCAACCTGAAGTTAGCCAGCGGCCTGTGCCAGGTTGCGAAACTGCTGGACGCAGGTGTCAATGTTGCCCTGGGCACCGATGGCTGTGCCAGTAACAACGACCTGGATATGTTTTCGGAGATGCGCTGCGCCGCACTACTTGCCAAAATCGTGGCCGCCGATGCCAGCGCGCTACCGGCTGCACAGGCCTTGGAACTGGCCACCATCAATGCAGCCAGAGCCCTGGGCCTGGATACGGTGATCGGTAGTCTGGAAACAGGCAAGTATGCCGATATTACCGCCGTGAACCTGGATCGATTAAATACCATGCCCCTGTATAATCCTGTTTCCCAACTGGTGTATGCCGCCCAGGCATCTCAGGTATCCCACGTCTGGTGTGGTGGCAAGCTGATTTTTGAAAATGGTGAACTAAAAACCATGGATCGTGGCTTACTCAAGGAATCGGTTATCACATGGCAACAGAAAATCAGTCAGGCATGATGAAGCCAATGGAAAACGTAGACGAGTTAGAGATCAAGAAATTCGAGGCGCTGGCATCGCGTTGGTGGGATCCCAACAGCGAGTTCAAGCCCCTGCACGACATTAACCCCTTACGAGTCAATTACATCAGTCGCCGGATTAATCTCGCCGGCAAGCAGGTACTGGATATTGGCTGCGGCGGTGGCATTCTGGCTGAGGCGATGGCTCATCACGGGGCCAGAGTAACCGCTATCGACATGGCGGATGCTTCGCTTGCGGTTGCCAGATTGCACCGGCTTGAAAGCAAACTCGATATCGACTATCAAAAAGTTTCTGCCGAAAAATTTGCAGAGCGGCATCCACAGCAATTCGATGTAGTTACCTGTCTGGAAATGCTCGAACACGTGCCGCTACCCGCATCGGTAGTCGATGCTTGCTACCGACTGCTAAAACCCGGCGGAGTTGTATTTTTCTCAACCATTAATCGCAATCCAAAGTCCTATCTATTCGCGATACTTGGCGCCGAATACCTGCTCAAGCTACTGCCCCGCGGCACCCATGATTACGGCAAATTTATCAAACCGTCAGAACTGGCGCTATGGTGTCGAAGCTGTGGTCTCCAGCTCCAGGGGCAAGTGGGCATGCATTACAATCCATTAAGCAAGAAATACTCCCTGCAAGCAAACCTTGATGTGAATTACCTTGCCCATTATCTTAGGCCAGAGATGTAAGACAAGGCCAGGGGAAATGGACTTGCCAGAAATACTTGATAGAAAGCTCCGGAACTTGAAATGATGTCGTCGCCATTGCAGACTTCCATAGAGTGCGTGTTATTCGATCTGGATGGCACCCTGATAGACACCGCACCTGATTTCGTCGCCGCCGTAAAGCAATTACTTGCGGAACATGGGAAACCACCGCTAAGCTGCGACTCGATTTACCATACGGTTTCCGACGGCGCCCGCGCGCTGGTCAAACTCGCCTTTGGAATCGACGAAAATCACGCTGAATTTATCCAGCTCAATCAGCGCCTGCTCGATCTCTATTATCAGCAACTCCAAGTAACCGACGCCGCCCTGTATCCTGGTTTAGATGGTCTTCTGACAAAACTGGAACGGCAGCAGATACCGTGGGGCATCGTAACCAACAAGCCGGAAAAATACACCAACCTGCTTCTCGACAAACTCAATTTGAGCGCTCGTTGCGGCACTTTGGTTTGTCCCGATCACGTAAGTCACCGCAAGCCGCACCCCGAACCTATCCTGCTCGCCTGCCAGCAGTTAGGCGTCGGTACCGAACGCACGGTGTATATTGGCGATCATCAACGGGACATTGAGGCCGCAAAGAATGCCGACGTCATCGCCATCGCTGCCGCTTATGGTTACCTCGCGCGAGACACCAAGATAGAGGAATGGATGGCCGATTTTATTCTTAACTCTGCGGATCAAACCGAAGCCTTACTCAACTCTCTTAAATTTGCCTGAGGGCAGCCAATCCCATGTTCGAATACACAGCCCCGGAAAACTTACTCGAAGACAAGACTATTCTAATTACCGGGGCCAGCGATGGCATTGGGAAAATATGCGCCTGCACATTTGCCGACCATGGTGCCAGAGTTATTTTACTGGGCCGTAATCAGGAAAAACTGGAAGCGGTATATGACCAGATAGAAGCGCTAAACCCCGGGAAAACTGTCATTCATCCCCTGGATTTTATCTCTGCGATGGCAGCAGACTATCAGACCCTGGCGCAGTCCCTCAATGAACAATTCGAGTGTCTGGATGGGCTGATTCATAATGCCGCATTGTTAGGCGCCATGAACCCGATCGAGTTCTATCCGGAGCGGGATTGGACCGAATTGATGCAGGTGAATATAAATGCCGCTTTTTATCTGACCAGGGCTTTACTGCCCAGTCTCAGTCGCTCGACAGATGCCAGACTCCTGTTTACCGCGTCCAGTGTCGGTCGTATCGGCCGCGCCTATTGGGGGGCCTACACGGTCTCCAAGTTTGCGGTTGAGGGATTGATGCAAACTCTCGCCGATGAGCTCGCGAAAACCAGCTCGATACGTGTTAACAGCCTCAATCCCGGCGGCACCCGCACTAATATGCGCCGCGCCGCCTATCCGGCAGAAAACCCAGAATCCCAGCCCACCGCAGAATCCCTGATGCCAGTATATCTTTACCTGATGAGTCCACAGTCAAAATCGATTCATGGGCAGACCCTGGATGCAAGATCATTTGATCCCAACAGTTGAGGAGGCTAGCTGTTAGGGAATACCCTTAAGCTAGAGCAGCCTGGATTCACATGTCGACCAGTTTGAGTAATTTTGCAATATCGGCTTTACCCAGTTCCTGATACTTGCCTCTGCGTACTGTGCTCGGAATAAATATGGGTCCAAACCTGACACGCTTGAGCCGACTTACCTTCAGCCCCTGTGACTCCCATAATTTACGCACTTCCCGGTTGCGTCCCTCTATCAAGACGACGTGGAACCACTGGTTGATACCCTCACCGGCATAAAATTGAATATCCGTAAAGCGGCACAGATTGCCATCGATAATGACGCCACTATGCATTTGCTCAATCATGCCAGTTGTCACCTTCCCCATGACCCGCACCGCGTACTCCCGCTCTATCTGCGAACTTGGATGCATGAGTCTATTAGCAAGCTCACCGTCGGTGGTAAACAATAACAAGCCGCTGGTATTTAAATCCAGGCGCCCGATGCCGACCCAGCGACTGTGCTTTAAGGGCGGCAATCTGTCGAATACTGTCGCTCTGCCTTCGGGGTCTTTGCGGGTGCTTACTTCATGGTCAGGCTTGTTGTAGAGGATGACCCGGCGCTGCACACGGTTCTTGCCCTGGGCCGCCAATTTCTTGCCATCGACAACAATTTTATCCGTGTCGGAAACCCGCTCGCCGATGATCGCGATTTTGCCATTTACCTTGATCCGACCCTTGGCGATCCAGCCTTCTATTTCGCGGCGGGAACCAAAACCGGCACGAGCCAGCACTTTCTGTAACTTCTCAGTCATATCATCGCTTGGTTTATTGATGGTGGACGCGGCGCAAATTAAGCGCGGCATCAAGTCTCGGTATTATTGCTATCATCTTCGATAATCAATTCCATCGCCGCGCCGTCCTCATCGTCATGGTCGCTGGCAATCGAACCTTCATTTGCCGCAACAGGAGTTTCGCTGCCTTCTTCTGCGGACTCATCGAGTACTTCAGCCTCTTCGAATTCCGCCTCTGCCGATATCGGTGTCAGATTAAGAATTTCATCCAGGGGTTTTTTTGAGAGTTCAGCTGCCAACTCTTCGGCGAGCAACTCTTCTGCTTCATCTGCGGTGCTCTCGAAGCTGTTTTCGTCGATAGCATCCTCTGGCAACTCGATAACTCTTTGGTTTAGCAAGTCATCGGCAGAATCAAACTCCTGACTGCCCCGGTCCAATTCCTTCACTTCTGCAAGTGGAGGCAGTTCCTGTAAACTTTTCATGTTGAAATAGTCGAGAAACTGTTTCGTGGTCGCGAACATGGCGGGACGACCAGGCACGTCCCGGTGGCCCACAATTCGAACCCATTCCCGGTCCAACAAGGTACGGATAATATTGGAGCTAACGCCGACACCGCGAATCTCTTCGATATCAGCCCGGGTCATCGGTTGTCGATAGGTAATCAATGCCAATGTCTCCAACAGCGCTCGGGTGTAGCGCGGCGGCCTTTCTTCCCATAACTTGCCGATCCATTCGCTCAGGTCTTGCTTGACCTGAAAGCGGTAACCGGACGCCACTTCTTTTAACTCGAATCCACGGTCATCACAGTCCCGGGTGATACTTTGCATGACTGCCGCTAATTCGTTGTTGTCGGGCTTCTCATCCTCGCTAAACACCTGGGCAATATTATCGAGCGTCAGCGGTCTGCCTGCTGCCAACAACAGGCCCTCCACGATCATTTTTACCTTGTTATCTATATCACTCATGCTTTGCTTCTATCCTGATACTGTGCTCTCAACATTGACTTCTTAGCAGGCTGTGATCAAGTCCTCGACTTCACGTGTATCGGTCCGAATGGCTCTGACTGCACGATCTCGATTAGCGACTCTTTGATTAATTCCATGACCGCCAGGAACGTCACTATGACTCCCAATCGACCTTCGGAGGGCACCAGCAGAGAGACCAGGGGCACAAATTTGAGGTCGGTAATGCGCACCAGTATTTCCGACATTTTTTCCCGCGTCGACAAGGTTTCCCGCTGAATATGGTGGTGCTCAAACATGTCGGCACGTCGCAACACCCTCGACAGTGAAAGCAGAATATCTTGCAGCTCCACCGTCGGCTCTGGGGTGATCCGCTCAAGCTTCGGCAAGGCGGCACTGGCACGATGAATATCCCGGTCCAGCCTGACTAATTCATCGATAGCCTCCGCCGCCTTCTTGTAACGCTCATACTCTTGCAGCCGCCGAATCAACTGCATGCGCGGATCGTCTTCCTCGGGCCCTTCCTCGGCGTGCCTCGGCAAAAGCAGGCGAGACTTAATCTCTGCCAACATCGCCGCCATGGCCAGGTATTCAGCAGCGAGCTCAAATTGGCTGGCCTCCATCAAATCTACGTAGGCCATATATTGATCGGTAATCTCTGCAACCTTGATATCGAGGATATCGATATTCCGACGTTTGATAAGATACAGCAGCAGATCCAACGGGCCCTCGAAAGCCTCCAGGAAAATTTCCAATGCATCCGGTGGAATATAGAGATCTTTGGGAACTTCAGTGATCGCCTCACCATCAACGTAGGCGAATGCCAGTTCGCGCTGCGCCGGCGGCTCGGAGTCAGGCTGGGCAGAGGCACCCTCTTGTTGTTGGGTTTCCGTCTCTGCTTCAGTAGCTGGAGTCGTCAATCTGGAGGTCTGCTATGGAGTCAAAAGTCAGGACAAATTTTACATGAATTGTGGCGGAAAAGCTCATTTCCTCCAAACCTCATCACCAGGTATTCAGTCCCATTGCCGAGCGCACTTCCTGTATCGTCTCCTTCGCGCATTCCCGTGCAGTCTCACAACCCTCGGCGATTATAGATCTCACAATATCCGGGTCTCTCTCATATTGCGCTGCCTCTTTCTGAATCGGTTCCAGTTCGGCGACAACTGCTTCGATCACGGGTTTCTTGCACTCGAGGCAACCAATGCCGGCACTCTTGCATCCTGCTACTACCCAGTCCCTGGTTTTCTGGTTCGAGTAGCTTAGATGCAGTTGCCACACCGGGCATTTTTCAGGATCTCCAGGATCTTTCAGCCGCACCCTGGCCGGATCGGTTGGCATCGTCTTGATTTTCTTTTCGACGTCCTCCAGCGGTTCTCGAAGGGTGATGGTATTGCCGTAAGACTTCGACATTTTCTGTCCATCCAGTCCTGGCATCTTACAGGCTGGTGTTAACAGTACCTGGGGTTCAGACAGAATCATCTTACCGCCGCCTTCGAGATAACCGAACAATCTCTCGCGATCACCAATTGATATATTCTGCTGTTCTTTCAACAATGCCTGGGCCTTTGCAAGGGCTTCGTGGTCGCCCTGTTGCTGGTAGGCGGTGCGCAGACTGGAATACAGGCGGGCTGATTTTTTGCCCATTTTCCTGACCGCCGCCATGGCATTCTCTTCGAATCCGGGCTCCCGGCCGTACATGTGATTAAAGCGCCTGGCGATTTCCCGGGTGAGTTCGACGTGCGCCACCTGGTCTGCACCCACCGGTACATAGCCAGCTCGATAAATGAGAATATCCGCGGCTTGCAACAGTGGGTAGCCGAGAAAGCCGTATGTATCCAGCTCTTTCTCCCGTAATTTCTCCTGCTGGTCTTTGTAGCTCGGGACCCGTTCCAACCATCCTATGGGCGTTAGCATCGACAGTAATAAATGTAATTCCGCATGCTCCGGCAGCTTGGACTGTACGAACAGTGCGGCAGAACCTGGATTAACACCCACAGCCAACCAGTCGATCACCATATCCAGAACATTCTCTTCGAAAATACCGGGATCACCGTAATCGGTGGTTAATGCGTGCCAGTCAGCCACGAAAAAGAAGCACTCGTATTCATGCTGCAACTTGACCCAGTTCTTCAACACGCCATGCAGGTGACCCAAATGAAGACGACCGGTAGGCCGCATTCCCGATAACACTCGTTGTTGTGAATCAACCGTAGACACTGCTTCTCCTTTACTCAACCAATTCCAGTTTCTCAGACCCTTAACGAAAGGGCTCCGGATCACCCTTGCCCTCTCTCACCAGGTACGGAACCCCCTCTACCAAATCTACCATCGTCGTGGGTTCCAGCCCGCAGGCGCCACCATCAACGATCAAGTCTACAAGCTTTCCGATTTTGAGTCGCATCTCGTAGGGATCAAACAGGGGCGTCTCTGCCTCAGGCAAGATCAGGCTGGTACTCATAATAGGCTCACCGAGGACCGCGAGAATAGACTGCGCTATCGGATTCTGAGGCACCCGGAGCCCGATTGTCTTTTTCCTCGGATGCATTAGTCGGCGTGGGACTTCCGGTGTGGCCTTGAGGATAAATGTGTAAGGGCCGGGCGTATAGGCTTTCAAAATTCTGTAGGCACTGTTGTGAACCTTGGCATAGCTGGCAAGCGAGGATAGATCGCTACAAACCAGGGTGAAATTATGTTTGCTATCGAGTTGCCGTATGCGTCTGATTCGCTCCAATGCAGGCTTATCGCCCAGATGACAACCCAGGGCGTAGGTGGAATCGGTTGGGTAAACAATGACCCCGCCCTGCAGGAGTATATCCACCACCTGTTTAATCACCCTAGGTTCTGGATTGATCGGATGGACTTGTAGGAATTCACTCATATTAGATCGTTGAATCTGGCACTTCGCAACAAGCCCTGTAGTCGACTGAAAAAGAAAAGGATTCTATTACATTCCATCGTCTCGCAAAAGCAGACAGCCTTGTTTAAATCAACTAAGATGCGCCTTCGGCTACCATCGGCGGCGGCATGCTAGTCCAAGATAGCCGTACTGCAGCATACGAAGTCAGTTCCTCGGGGCAACAAGCGGGGAATAACTACATCGCTGGGACCAGATGAAACAGTTTATTGATTACATCCCACTGCTCATTTTCTTCACCGTTTTTGCCATCGACGAACGTACCGTGAGCATTGGGGGATTTGAGCATTCAATCGGCGGAATCTTCAGTGCCGCCGAATTCTTACTGGCGGCCTCTATACTCACCTATGGCTCTCTATTCCTGCTCAACTGGCGCCTGGACAAATTCCAATGGATCACGCTATGCGCCGTGATCCTGTTCTGCATCCCGACCATAATTTTTAGAAATACAGATTTTCTGAAGTGGAAGGCCCCCATAGTCAACTGGATTTTCGCCCTGGTCTTCTTCGGATCACGCTACTTTGGCAGCAAGCTGGCCATCGAACACATGCTGGGCCATGTCGTCAATGCACCGAAAGAGGTATGGCGGCGTCTTAATAATATCTGGGTTATCTATTTCATCATTTTGGGCGCGGTCAATCTGATCATTGCATTTACCCTGAGTGAACGCGCCTGGATTCAATTCAAGGTATTTGGCAATTTGATCTCAACCTTCGTCTTCGTCATTGGGCAAATGCCGCTATTGGCAAAATATATCGAAGTCGATAAAGAAGATACCGAGTCAAAATCTAGCTGTAAAGAATCGGTCTAATCGGTCCATGTATTACGCTATCATCAGTGAAGATATAGAGAATTCTCTGGAGCAGCGTAAGTCTGCCAGACCGGCACACCTGAAGCGCTTGAATAAGCTAGCCGATCAAGACCGGCTGTTGCTGGCGGGGCCCCACCCGGCCATCGATAGCCCGGATCCTGGGGCGGCCGGATTTAGCGGCAGTTTGGTAGTCGCGGAGTTTGAAAGCCTCGAGCAGGCCCAGGCCTGGGCCGATGCCGATCCCTATGCTGCGGCGGGAGTCTATACCAGCGTGACCGTAAAGCCCTTCAAACGGGTGCTATAACCACCATAGCAAACATTTATTCGAAACCCGGGGCAGCTAGTTGGAAGCCGTGGTCTGTGCCGGGCCCAGATCAGGAAAATTCTCATCCAAGCTCTGATTCCATTGTTCGAGCTGGGCTTTGCGGCGCTCGAACAGACTCGAAACATCCCCCTCGATGGTGATGCTATTAATCACGTCCCTGCGTCTCAGTTCATATACCACCGGCAAGCCCGCGACCACCTTGCCAAACACTGAATGCAAACCATCCAGGTGTGGCGTAGCTAAATGGGTGAGGAAAAACTGGCTGCCATCGGTACCGGGTCCTGAGTTAGCCATGGAAATAATGCCAGGCTGGTTATGCTTTAGTACTATTTCTCCACGAAACTCGTATCCCGGTCCGCCCCCGCCAGTACCCAGAGGATCTCCTCCCTGGGCCATAAAATTTCTCTCGATACGGTGGAATGTCAACCCATTGTAAAACCCGCGCTGTGCCAGATTGACAAAATTAGCAACCGTCGTCGGCGCTGCACGGGCATTGAGCTCGACTCGAATTTCACCCTTGGATGTGTCGATGACGGCGGTCAGGCTCTGGGCGACACCGGCGTTTGCCGCCGTGGCGATCACGATCACCAGGGCTGATTTAAATCCGCGCTGGACCAGATTCTTAATGCGCATGGTCTGAGGTACCTCTGTCAGGATGCCGGGCGGGGAAGGCAACACCTGTTATAAATTATAATCCAAAATTACTGGCGCATGGTCTGAAAAATTATTCCCCGATGCGATGGTTGCAGCCATCACCGTGTCGGCAATACCTGGTGTGATGACATGGTAGTCGAGTCGCCAACCGACATTATTTGCCCTGGCCTGGCCCCGATTTGACCACCAGGAATATTGATCCGGTTCCCGATTAACCAACCTGAATCCGTCCACAAAACCCACCTCATCATAAAGACTGTCGAGCCACTTACGCTCTTCGGGAAGAAAACCCGAGTTCTTCCGGTTGGCGCGCCAATTTTTAAGATCGATTTCTTTATGACAGATATTCCAGTCGGCGCAGATGATAAATTCGCGCCGCTTTCGGCGTAGTTTTTTCATGTGCTCCATGAAATCAACCATGAAACTGAATTTTCGCGCCAGCCTTTCTTCATTGCTGGAACCCGAAGGCAGATACAGGGAAGCGATACTCAAGTCTGCAAAATCGGCCTGTATATATCGGCCTTCCGTGTCTGCCAGTTCAAAACCCAGACCTTTGGTAACCCGGTCCGGTTGCTTGCGAGTGTAGATAGCGGTCCCCGCATACCCCTTCTTCACCGCATCGAAGTAATGGCAGTGATATTGCTCGGGATGAAAAATCGGATCTGAAAGTTGATCCAGCTGGGCCCTGATTTCTTGCAGACAGACGACGTCGGCTCCCACGCACGGCAACCAGTCGAAAAATCCTTTGCGTGCCGCAGCGCGAATACCGTTGCAGTTGAAGGACATGATACGCATAGATTTATTTCGCTTGTATTAATCAGAACAGAACTTGTGGATGTCACAGCGGCGCTAATTCTATCCGTTGCTGCGGGCCGAAACCAGCGTCTCAGCGTTAAAAACTGCTGCGGTTTCGTTGGCCCGGCTTAGCAGTTATAGCAACGAAGCTGAGGCAACCCTGCTGGGTTCATATCCAGGATTAAAGTGACTAATGTTTTAGAAAATGCTACTTATTGTTACATATATGCCGGAAATCACATATAGGTATGAAAATCAGAATTCAATATATATTAGTTATATCAGTATGTTGGAAATTATTGGCAACAGGCAAAACCCCCCATTTCTATGAAGGAGTACATTATATCTTATTGATATTTAGCTATTAATTACTCTTTTCGAGCGCAGGCTTCAAGATTGCTTGTGATGTCCCCGTTAAATGAGTTTTTTACTCCCATATATGTTACTTTATCGGACATATTATGTTACCATGTGTGCCGTTGCCTACTGATTGATGGCAACATTAACCCGAATTCAAATGGAGAAGGACATGAGTAAGGCCCTCAGCAAGGCGCAGCCCGTCGTAGAAGCAACCTTGGTAAGTTTGGCATTGGTACTGGCTGCGCTAGCAGTGCCTGTCGTCATCTTATACGCTTCCGCGTGAACCCAGCTCAGGAGAGGAGCTGCTTGCAGGATTTCTAAGCGAATAAAGCACTGACTAACACCAGCTTGGGCACGAAAGCTTAAGTTGGTGTTTTTTTATCAGTAGATTTCCCAATCCCACCTGGCCTTCGAGCCACATCAGGCAATAACGTCTGGAATTGCAGGCGGTGTCTACTGACGTTTCAATTTATCGGTGAAATTGCAAGGCTGATGGCTACTGTCTAATTGCTCTGCGATGATGCGGTTCCAGCCGGTGCGGCAGGCACCCGGAGAGCCTGGTATGCAGAAGATTATGCTGGCATTTGCCAGCCCGGCAAATGCTCGGGACTGGATCGTAGAGGTACCGATTTCTTCGTAGGAAAGCTGACGAAATAGCTCGCCAAAGCCTTCGATATCGACATCGAACAGAGGCTTGATCGCTTCGAAAGTATTGTCTCTTACGGTAAAACCGGTGCCACCTGTGAGCAGAAGCACGTGTACTTCCGGGTTGAAAATGTGAGCAGAAACCTCGGCGCGTAACTGATAGATATCATCCTTGACTATGGTTTTCGAATGCAGCTTGTGGCCAGCTGCCTGTAAACACTCTATCAACACCGCACCGGACTTGTCCGTTTCCTCGGTGCGGGTGTCAGAAACCGTAAGCACGGCAATACTCAAGGGAGTCACTACTTTAGCCGCCTGTCATATTCATGAGCCGCACCGGTTGCTGGTAATCTTTGTCGTAAAAATAATGGCGTTCCGGCTTGATATCCATTGAAGCGATGATGGCCTGTTTGAGGTCGTCCTCGCCAAGTTGCCGATCCCGTAGGATCGCCCGCAAATCGATGGAATGTTCATTACCGAGGCAGAGCAACAGCCTGCCCTCAACGGTAACCCTGACCCGGTTGCAGTCGGCACAGAAGTTATGCGTCACCGGAGAAATGAAGCCTATGCGACTGTTTTTACCTTCGATTCGAACGTAACGAGATGGGCCTGCTGTCTTTGCGGTAACGTCTGTGAGCTGGTATGCCTCGGCGATAATACCCCGGACCCAGTCATTGCTACAGGTAGTCTGCTCCCGGTCATGATCCGATGCCTCACCGAGTGGCATCTCTTCGATAAAGGCAATATCGATATCACGCTCCACCGCGTAGTCTGTCAGTGCTACCACTTCGTCGTCGTTGTAGCCGCGCATGACCACCGCATTCAGTCGAATCCGCTCGAAACCTGCCGCCTTCGCAGCATCTATTCCAGCCAGCACTCGTTCGAGTTTACCCACCCTGGAAATCCGCTTGAAGCGTTTAGCATCGAGGCTGTCCAAGCTTATATTAATCCGCTTGACGCCGGCCGCCTTTAAGGGCGCGGCATATTTATCCAATTGCGCTCCATTCGTAGTCAGCAACAGTTCTTCGAGACCTGGCAGCGCGCCAAGCTTCTCGATCAAAGACATCACATTGTTACGAACCATCGGTTCACCGCCGGTCAGGCGAATTTTTTTCACCCCGAGTTCGGTAAACACTCTGGCGACTCGATACAACTCCTCGAGGGAGAGAATCTGCTTACGGGGCAGGAACTGCATATCTTCGGTCATGCAGTAGACACAGCGAAAATCACAACGATCGGTCACCGATAGACGAATATAGTCTATATGGCGGCCGAATTTGTCTATAAGCTTGCCTGGCTGTTGCATGGCTGTCATTTTGGCATATTTCTCTGGCGCCAACTATACCGTAATGGACCAGGAGGTGCATCGACATTAATGCCTATGGCAGCGTTAGTTTCAGGAATTAAACGCAATTTGTATGGCCAACAGGATCAGGATCGTTCCCATTGCCCTTTCGAACCAATGGCCAGCTCTGAGTATGGTTTCACGCACGCTGGGTCTGCCCATGAACCTGGACAGCAGTGCGAACCAGAGAAAAGTTGCCGAGGCGAGATAGAGGCCATAGAAAAGCTGAATAAAAATCGGGGTCGTAGGACTAATGACTACAGTAAAAAGTGCCAGGAAAAACAATGTGGCTTTGGGGTTTAAACCATTGGTCAGAAATCCGAGGATGAAAGCCTTTCCCGGCTCAATCGTAGGCTGCGCCGTTGAGAACGACTCGATTGGACCGCTCGCCAGGGATTTCCTGATGGAATTAATCCCCAGATAGAGCAAGTATCCAGCCGCAACAAGCTTTAGGCTGCTGAACAGAGAAGGCGATTGGAACAACAGAACTGCAACGCCTAATAGACAGTAGGCTACGTGCAACAGGATTCCAGTACCGACCCCAAGACTCGTCCACACCCCGGCCTTAGTGCCACCTGTCACACATTGCTTTGTAACGACTGCAAAATCGGGGCCCGGAGACGCCACTGCAAACAGGTGTGCAACAGCTATGGTGAGAAATTCGACCCAATACATTGTGCGTTCCGGACTTGCTGATTAGGACTATTGAAGCTTTGAAAGGATCAGGGCACTCGTTCGGATAACACCAGATCGATGACCGCATGTTGACCGTTATGGACGAAGCTATCCGACACCACACGGTAATCCCCCGAGCCCGGATTTGCCGTACCGGTGAATGAAACCAGCGCAGACACGAAGACGGTATTCGCAGAAGAAAGATTGAATGGCCCCACCGCCGATGCATCGTCGAGTCGAATCGTCACCGGCAGATCGGCGACCCGCAGCTGCGTTGCCGCCAGGGGCGGCAAACCTTCCCGTTGCGCATTTCTGACAGCGATAAATACCCGAAGATTCGGATCCAGCTCGATACCTTCCGTCAACCTCAGCTTGACTTCTACGACAGGTCCCGCATCGATATCCTGTCCGCTATCCGCCATTAAGCTTTGCGCCGCAGCGATACTTTCCCGTAATAAGCGCGCCTGCCCTGAATTCGGACTGGACTGAATCAGAAGTCGCCAGTAAGCTATCGCCGACTGATAATCCCGTCGTTGGTCGGCGTCAGCCGCCAACAGCTGCAAAATCGATCTCTCATTGGGGTTCAGTGCACGCGCTTCCTCCACCACTTCGAGGATCTCGGGCGTAAGCTTCAGATCCGCAGTGATGTACATCGCCAGCGCGACTCTACCCAGTATTAACGCTTTCTCCGGTCCCGCCTCTATCCTGTTCGCAGCCTGACGATAAGCGATCTGTGCCTCCGGGAACATATTAAGGTTGGCAAAATTTTCAGCGAGAAAATACCAGGCCCACTCCTTGTCGGCGTCGGCTTGCACTACCTCGCCGAGACGCACGATCAGACTTTGGGTTTCTTCGATATCGGCCGTATTATTTACAGTGCGTCGAAATAGGTCCATCAATTCAACATCATCTATATACCCCCATTGGTTATACAGACTGTAGGCAAGCACAGACATAAACAACACCAACGCCAGAGGAATGGTATTGCGGATAATGCCGGACCCTCTTAACTGTGACTGCTTCGGTTTAGTCTTGGCAGGCTCTGGGGCAGCAGCCTGCGCCGCCGAATCGACATCCGCCAACAAGCCCTGCTGTAACTCCAGTATCAGGGCGTCGAACTGGCTCTGATCCAGATTACCCTCTGCAAGTTCAGCCTCGAACTCG